>Ga0172379_10000118_pt1 | contig 208736 bp, 221 predicted proteins | sample GrowelOW334metaG_FD_119756 | JGI IMG/M metagenome (GOLD analysis project Ga0172379, IMG submission 119756) | Groundwater microbial communities from an aquifer near a municipal landfill in Southern Ontario, Canada - Groundwater well OW334 metaG | ecosystem: Environmental > Aquatic > Deep...
GTCGAACGTTACGTTGCCAGTCAGGGAAAGACGAGAAGTGAACTGCGACAGTTACAATTATTCACCTAAGGCCGGACTCCGGCCATACCCCATCGGCTTGCCGTGGGGTTATTGATTCTAACCCATGGATAAAAAGTCGAAAACCTTATTGTTGATTGTTGAACTTATCGTCGCCGGTTCTATTGTGTTTACTTTTTATAACACCGTGCTTTGGCATAATTATTTAATTACTGATCAAGTTCCGTGCGATCCACAATCAGAAAAATGCTCAGAGGAATTAGACGATAATGGAGAGACCGAGTATTATAAGGTTGTAGAATTGGTAGCAAATAATGCTCCTTATTGTCGATATAGTGTCAATCCTTGCGAGACAGAATGATTATTAATTATGGGTAATTGGGGTCAGCCACCATTTATTTAATGAGTTAAACCTTGCAACAAGGTAGGGCGAAATGAAAGAATGGTAGCTGATCCCATTTTTTCCTCATTTCCCTTTTTCGCAAATATAAGCCACCAGAGAAATTTTTTGGTGCGGGAAACGCTCTTCGACAATCTTTTTGACGGCTAAGCCAATCCGTTTACAAAGTTTTTCCAACTCACCGCCTTTTAGAGAAATCTGTTCAAGTTTTTTATTGACTTTAACGTTGATTGGACAAATAGGAGATAATACAAAAATTTTGCCGCGGTGTTTGAGCGCTTCTTTAGCCACCGACAAAATTAAATTTTTGTTCTTTATGTGTGGTAAGACGGATCGAAAGAAAACCGCACTTGCGCCTACCATTTCTTTTTCTAACTTAATTTTATTCAAATTACGACACAGCAAACTAGCGCGAGGATATTTTTTCAAGCGAACTAAGGCTTGTTCTAGAGCGGATGGTGAATAATCAACCCCAACATAGCGAAGCCCGCGACGGCAAACCTCCACTCCAAGCGAACCATCGCCACAACCAAAATCAACCACCTTCGAACCATGGGGAAGGTGGTCTAAAAAATCTTTTTCGTACGGTTTAATCGGCAAACAATGTTTACCAGACCGAAAGAAAAGTTCCCAATCTTTTTTATTCAAGTTTTTCATTTTTATAAAAATGCCGCCCCCTGGTGTTGACCTCGGTGCGGCATTGTAGGGTAGAACGGTCCTACTTATGATCACATATCGAAGTGGCCGGCCTTGGCCGCCACGAGAAAGTTCTGCCACTCGCGCTGGTTAAACCGTACTGTCTTCTTGGCGGGATCGTGAGTACTTCTTACCGCCACGACGCCGTCCTTGATGGCCACCGCCACGCAATCCAGATTGGGATGCGGTGGATTACAACTCTGGGCTGTATGGAAGTCCGATTTTCGGAAAGTAACCTTCTTGTTTTTCAGTGTTGTGTTCATCGGTAATTCCTTTCTTTAATGTTAAGACCGTTCTGTGTTTACCATAACAAAAGCGTTAGCAATTGTCCAGTGGATAAAATTAAATAACCGTGTTGTAACTATTAAACCAAAAACTTATGTTTAGTTGTATCCGTTCACTGTTTTTTCTTTTGTTCCTATCTTTGCTATAATTTACTTATGGACAAAAAGTCGAGATGGCTCTGGATAATCCTCGTGGTGATGGTGTTAACTTCTATTGGTGTGACCTTTATCAAAACAGTGGTTTTTAGAAATTTTGATGTCGTGTCTCCCGACCAAGAAAAAACCGATTTATGAATCAATCAAAAGAAATTGGAGAAGGATTTAGTTCGATAGACTTAGTGGGTCAATGTTTGATTGATGAAGAAAAAGCTACGATGTTTGAAACCGCGATTAAAAATGCCGTGGCTCCAGATAGTGTTGTTCTTGAATTAGGCACAGGGTCAGGTTTACTGTCGATGATGGCAGTTAGAGCAGGAGCAAAAAAAGTATTTGCTGTTGAGTTTGACCCGTATATTGCTAGCGTAGCAAAACAAAATTTTATAAACAATAATCTTGAAAATAAAATCGAATTAATTATCGGTGACGCTAGAACTATCGATTTAGCTAAATATTTTGAAAAAATAGATGTGGTGATTATGGAGATGCTTTCCACTGGAATGGTCGACGAATATCAAGTCCAAGCAATCAATAATCTTCACAAACAAAAATTAATAGATAATAAGACAAAATTAATACCAGAAAGACAAGAAACAAATATTACTTTAGCTTCGACTAATTTTGAAATTAGTGGTTTCCAAATGAAGATGGTAAGACATTTATGGCAACACGATCACAATATAGATTTAATTGACAAATTAAGTGACACACAAATTCTTAATTCAATTGATTTTTATAAACCAATAAATGAACACTATTCATCGACAATAAGTTTTAAAGCGAGCAAATCAGGGTTATTAAATAGTATTTACTTAAATAGCAAAGCAATCGTAAACCAACACGACAATTTATTTTTGGAGAGTACTCATTCAATGAATCCGATTGTTATTGTTCCATTGAAAGATATGGAGGTAAAGATAGAAGATAAGATAAAGATAAAAATCGACTATGATTTTGGTGAGGGATATAATAGTTTTATTGTTCAACAAACAGATTAAGTTATGACAACATTTTTTTGTACTGATGCAGTTCCTCAATTTTTAAACCTTTTTGATTTCACTGTTCCACCAGCGATGTTGTTTTATTCTTACATTCCCATCGCTGTAATTTCTCTATTTATGGGAATAGCAGTATATATAAAAGATCGATTTTCATTACGATCTAAATTGTTTTTAGCCATGACTTTGGCTTTTGTTTTCTGGGTTGTCAACATTATGTTCCAGTGGGTAGATGTATCTGCGTCGGCTATGATGTTTTCTTGGCAAATAACCGCAATTTTCGAGGTTTTAATTCCAGTACTTTCATTTTATTTTGCGTATGTTTTACTCCATAAAAAAGATATTCCAATTATCTCAAAAATAATATTAGCTACTATTGTATGTTTGGTGAGTATTTTGGTTCCTAATAAATTTAATATATACAACTTTGACCCAACAAACTGCCAAGGTGGAGTCGGATTGTTGTTACCTTTAATTTATAGTCTGGAGTTGTTAACTGGAGCAATTATTTTAATAATGTCCATTAGCAAATATCATGAACTCAAACAAAAAAACCAAAAAGAAAAAACCCCTTACTTGCTTGGCATAGGATTTTTCTTTTTTCTGACCACATTTGCTCTCTCCAATATTTTTGGCGAAATAACCCAGATTTATTCAATCAACCTCGTTGGTCCAGTGGGAATGGCGATACTTTTGAGCTTACTGACTTATTCCATCGTTAAATTCAAAACCTTCAACGTTAAGATTATCGGGACGCAGGCGTTGGTGGCGGTGTTGTGGATTATGGTTGGCTCGCTGTTGTTTGTGGCCGTGTCGGAAGTAACGAGAATCGTTGTTGCCATAACGGAAATTATCGCTATTATTTTCGGGCTCATTTTAATTGGCAGTGTGAAAAAGGAAGTCGCTCAACGCGAGCACATCGAGAAATTGGCGGGGGAATTGGAAAGCGCCAACACTAAACTCAAGGCGTTGGATAAACAGAAAACGGAGTTCTTGTCCTTCGCGTCGCACCAACTGCGCACGCCGGTAACGGCGATTAAGGGTTACGCCTCGATGGTTTTGGAAGGTTCTTTCGGTGAGATTGGCCAGGAAGCCAAGGGCGCGGTGGAGGTGATTCTCCAGTCGGCGCAAAAATTGGTTTTCGTGATTGAAGATTTCCTGAATGTCACTCGTATTGAATTGGGCACGATAGAATATAATTTTGCCGAAGCGGATTTAAAACAGATTGTTGAAAGCGTGGTGGCCACGATGAAGCCGATTATCGACGCGCGTCACTTGACGCTCACTACCGAAATTGATGACACTAAGGATTACCGGTTAAAGCTTGACGCCGGCAAGATTTCTCAAGTGATTTCCAATTTGATAGACAACTCGATTAAATACACCAAAGGAGGTTCGATTCATGTCAGCTTACGGCATCAAAAAGATAAATTCCGGATTGAAATTAAGGACACCGGTGTTGGGATTGACCAGGAGACGATGGGGCGTTTATTCCAGAAATTCAGCCGCGCTTATGACGCTACTCGTATGAACGCCAACGGCACCGGCCTCGGTCTCTACGTCGCTCGCCAATTAGTTGAAGCCCATCACGGCCAGCTCTGGGCCGAATCTGACGGTGTTGGCAAAGGCACAACGTTTATTGTGGAGTTGGGAGCAGGGAGGTAATGAAAATAAAACGGGGGTGTCGTGTGAACGACACGCCCGTTTGGGCCCTCGGCTTCAACTTATCTTTAACGTACGACGAATTTGGTTCCTTGCGGCGCAGGCTGCGGCTGGAAAACCCATTCACCTCGGCCGTAGTGTGCCGAAGCAGAAACGTAGAGCGTTTCCGCTTCGGCCATCTTTTGTTGAAAATCATCGATGCGATGCTTTTCATTCGGATGGGTAGAGAGGAATTCCGGCATTCGATGGCCACGCTTTTCGGCTGCCGCTTTCATCCTCTCCCACAACGGCACTGCTTCTTTAGGATCATACCCCGCCTTGGCCATATAGACAAGACCAAGGTAATCGGCCTCAAGCTCATGCTCGCGGCTGAAAGGAAGTCTGATCCCCAGCGAAGTTGAGAGTCCGAAGGCGTTCATAATTGGTCCTTGGTATTGCGGCAAGTGTTGACCCACGGCCCCGCTGGCCATACGGGCGATCATATTGATCGCCATTGCCTGACTTAATCTCTCGGCTCCGTGGCGCGCCACTGCGTGCGCTACTTCGTGACCGATGATGGCCGCTAGTCCTGCTTCGTTTTCCGCTACCGGCAAGATTCCGGTGTAAATAGCCACTTTACCACCGGGCAAACAGAAAGCGTTCACCTCTTCCGATTGAAACAAGGCAAGCTCCCAATCGAAGGGCGGGGAACCGGATTTCTGAACGTCCAGATCGGCAACGGTTGCTATCCGTCGGCCGACCCGTTCCAGAATGATTTTCATCTCCAGGTCTTCGCTCCGCTTCTGTTGCTGAAGTTGCAGGTCCCAGACTTGAAGGCCCAAGGCCTGCTCTTGAGCACGAGTGACGATAATGAATTGTTTGCGTCCGGTTCCCGATACGGAGGTACAGCCAACGAGAACAGAAACGACTAGCAATCCAAGACCAAGTTGCGGCCAAAGCCGCCCGCGTTTGATTAACATCACGAGTCTCCTTTTTCAGTTAGAGAAAAGTTAAAGTTGAGTAAAGGTACTGTCTGCTTTAAGTTAACCATAAAATGTGCTAAATTAAAAGCTATGTCTATCGAAACCATTTTGACTCGCGGGGTTGAAGAAATTATCGAGAAAGATAAACTCAAAGCCAAACTGGAGAGCGGTCAGAAATTGCGCGTCAAATTGGGGATTGACCCCACTAGTCCCAACATCCATCTCGGACGCGCGATTCCCTTACTCAAGTTGCGCGACTTCCAAGAACTCGGTCATCAAATTGTTTTCATCGTCGGCGATTTCACCGGCGTCATCGGCGACACTTCCGACAAGGAAAGTGAGCGACCAATGTTAACGACAGAGCAAGTGAAGGAGAACATGGAAAGCTACCTTAAACAAGTGGCCAAGGTAATTGAGATTGATAAATGCGAAATTCACCACAACAGCGAGTGGTTGAGCAAAATCAGTTATCAAGAACTGGGCCAACAAGCCAATGTCTTTTCCTTGAGCGACTTTATTGCGCGCGAAAATATCAAGAAGCGTTTGGATTCCGGCAAGCGAATTTCTCTCCGCGAATTACTCTACCCCTTGATGCAAGGTTATGATTCGGTCGCCGTCAAAGCCGAGGTGGAAGTCGGCGGCACTGACCAAAAATTTAATCTCTTGGCAGGCCGAGAGATGCAACGGCATTATGGTCAACCACCGCAAGACATTATCACCGGTCCGTTGATTGAAGGTCTTGATGGCCGGAAGATGAGCTCGAGTTGGGGCAACACTATCAACCTCTTCGATGATGCCGACGAAATGTACGGCAAAATAATGTCTCTCAACGATGAATTGATTATCAAATATTTTACTTTAGCCACGCGCGTGGATTTAGCGATTATCGCCGATTATGAGCGAGCTTTAAAGGCGGGCGAAAATCCTAAAGATTACAAAATGAAACTGGCATATGAAATCGTTCGGATGTATCACTCCGAATCAGCGGCCAAAGAAGCGGAGGAATATTTTATTAATACTTTCAGCAAAAAGGAAACGCCGACTGATTTGGTTGAACTCAAACCAACCGTTTATGATATCGTAACGGTGCTGGTCGAGGCCGGATTTTCTGACAGCAAGACAGAAGCGCGTCAAACTATCGAACAAGGCGGGGTGAAAGTGAACGGCGAAACGATTGCTGATTCTAAGAAAGTCGTCGCGCCAAATGATATCATTCAAAAAGGCAAACGCTTTTTTGTTAAAGTGAAGTAGGAAACTGGCTTATCATCCGTAATTACATGTCGGTTCAATAAACGTATTAGGATTTAATCCTGGTTGCAAAACTCCATCATTATAAACACCGTTTTTGTCTTTTCCATAGCTATTTATAAGTGTGACAAAAGTTGTAGGATCAGCGCCAACAACTAGTGAGTTTTTGAAGTAAACACTGTTTTTATCTTTAGTATAATAGTGACCCTTGCCACATCCCTCATAAACTTGTTGCCAAAGTATTTCAAAGGTTTGTGGATTGGCATTAGGGATTAATTTGCCTTCGTAATATACTGCGCTTTTATCTTTTCCGTAAACATACCTCCAAAATCCATTCTCCAACGTAACAAATGTCAGCGGGTCAACACCTTCGACCACTTGGCCTTGAAAATAAACTCTATTTTTGTCCACAGCGTAGTCGTAGGTTCTCTCATGGGAATATTGCTGATATAAAGTGGCGAAAGTTTCGGGCATAAGCAAACGGAAAGTCAGTGGATCGGCCCCGGGGATAATCGCTATTCCATAGTAGACACCATCCCGATCTAGTGAGTATTCCGACTGCCATGGTTGATTTTTCGGTAATAAATGGAAAGTACTTATGTCCCTGTTAACAGGTAAAACATTTTTGTTTGGTTGATATTCACCATTCTGTGTTAGCCATAACTTTGATATCAGGAAAAATCCCAACCAAACTAGTCCAAAAACTAAAATAATAATCGTCAACCACCTCGCTTTATGTTTCATAATTCAATTATAACACAAAATAAAAGGGTTCCTGTTGTGAGACAGAAACCCTTGATCGGTCACTGATTAGTCGAGGTGTAGTAATTATTGCCCTCGCAGTTGACCTTGAAGTCTTGAAGTGGGCGACCTTCCAGGGTCACCTCATTGGTCAATTGCGACACATCTTTGGTGCCATCATTGTTCCACTTTACTCCGAAATGAAGGTGAACGCCCTCGGAAAAATCACCAGTGTTTCCCATAATCCCCAAGCAATCACCTTGGTTAACGTAATCACCAGCATTTACTACCAATAGATCGTCCTGCATATGAAGGTAGTGGGTACTGTAACCTTCCGGTTCATGATTAATGACAACGTAATTACCATTGGCGGACGTCTTTCCAACTTCGCTCACCACACCATCGGCCGCGGCGAGGATTGGCACTACTGCTTCGGAACTGGTTCTGACTTTACCATCACTGTCATACTTCGCGCTGGAATAAGAAAAATCCAACGAGTAGAAATTGCGACCGGTATGATGTTTATCAAAACCAAGACAAGATTCGCCACCCGCTTCCACTGTCAAAACCCACGCTTTGCCGGCCGGCAGAGGCATTTTCAATTGCAAAGCCGGCTGATGGTAAGTCAGAACCCACGGCCGTTTGGATTCGTCGGGATATTGGGCGCTGGCGAAACTCGCGAAGTCGCCAAACCAACCGCGTGCTTCGAACATTAAGCCGTAATTATCCCACTCGTTCGAAGACCATTTCTGATACGGCTCGGTAATGTCAAACGAGTACCATTGGCCGACGAGGGAAGTCTCTACCCAATAATTATCAATTGTTTCCGAGAATGACCATTCCGGTTCGCAAAAGAGTGTCCACGGTTCACCAAAATTCCTCTTGGGATCCCAGTCTTCTAGAATCCGGCTGATTCCAATACTAGTGCCATCATCGGATCCTTCGCTGGAATCTTCAAGGCAGAACAGATTAAGGAGAGCGGTCCTAACCTCGCCGGACTGGCCATCGATCGGAAAGCGACAAAAGATATTATGGTAAGAAGCGATTGGACCATTGGTGTCGACGCGAAGTGCGGTCGGATCGGGACCATGTTGATCAATGGTTGGCGGACTTAAAATACCAGAACAATAAATCAACCAAACATAACCGATTTCGTCAGCCGTCAGGACTCGTTTCGACGACTTGTTTGTCACCTCCACCGGCTCAAAGATTTTCGGCTGCCAGACTGGCGGCGGGGGTGGGGGAGGTGGTGGAGTAACGGGAGGAACGACAACCGGAGGAACCACCACTGGCGGTTCCGAAGTGTCCGGCGACTCCAGCGACTCGCTGCAACTTTGACCAAGAGTTAGAGGTAGAGCAAACAAAACGACTAGCCAACTGCGTTTTCCACTCATTTGAAAGCTCCTATTCAAGAGATAAAAAGACCAAAAACGAACGCCACTTTAACCTTAGCATAAATTTGTTATAATTAAACTTATGACCGACAATAAAAAAATCTTGTTATCTGGAGTTAAACCCACGGGCCGGCCGCACATCGGCAATTACTTCGGCGCGATGAAGCAATTCGTCGACCTGCAAAATAATTACCGCAATTTCATTATGATTGCCGATTATCACGCGCTCACTTCGGTCCAAAACGCCGGCGAAATGCGTCAACTAATTCTCGATCTCGCGATTGATTATTTGGCAATTGGCCTTGACCCGGAGAAAGTTGTTATTTTCAAACAATCCGATGTGCCGGAGCACACCGAGCTAGCTTGGATTTTCAATTGCCTCACCACCATGCCATATCTAATGCGCGCGCACGCTTTCAAAGATGCCGAGGCGAAAAATAAAGAAGTGAATGTCGGCCTCTTTGATTATCCGCTTTTAATGGCCGCGGACATCTTGCTCTACGACACCGACGCCGTGCCGGTGGGCCAGGATCAAAAACAGCATTTGGAAATTACTCGCGATACCGCCGAAAAATTTAATCGAATTTTTCCCTCGAGAGACTCGGGACAAGTGGGTGACACCTTCAAATTGCCGGAACCGCTCATTTTGTCCGAGGTGCAAACAATTCCTGGCATTGATGGGTTGAAGATGTCTAAAAGTTATGGCAACACCATTTCGCTTTTTGCCAGCGACCGCGAGATTACCCAATCGGCAATGAGCATTAAAACCGATTCGAAAGGCGTGGAGGAAGCGAAAAATCCGGAGGAATGCATCGTTTTTGCGCTCCATAAACTTTTCTCGATCGAACAATTGCCCGAACTTAAACGACGTTATGTGGAAGGGGGGATTGGTTACAAGGAATCGAAAGAAATTCTGGCCGCCAATATCATCAAATTTATCGCACCGCTTCGTGCCAAGCGCGAGGAGATTGCGAGCAACCCCGAGCGCGTCATTAGTATTCTTCGTCAAGGCGCCGAAGTCGCTCGCGGTCAAGCTAAAATAAAAATGGAGCAGGTTCGTAAAGTTGTTGGGGTAAATTTATAAACATTTATTAAAAACTAGATGAGATTTTTTAATCGCGTTCCCAAGTGGTCGTGGCGGTTGGCAATTCTGATAATTATCATCGTGTTGATTTTGAAATTTGTCGATCTAACTTCTTGGAACATTTTTAATGCTGGCAATAAAAATCCCAAAGTAGATGTCAAAGCTAGTTTGAGTTCCACTCGCTCGACGGCGGAGGTGTATTTTACGACTAAAAATGGTTACGCGAATGTTTGTGCCAACGCTAAGATGGTCGAAACAACTAAACCGATTGGCAGTTCGGTGATTTGCAATGATTCCAAAGAAGCTTTTGCGATTTCCGCCCCATTAGCCACCGACGGAGAATATTTTTGCGCCGATAGCCACGGCAGTGCTAAACAAACAACTCGACCGCTAAACAAAGGAGAAACCATCTGTCCGTAAGAAAAAACTAAAAGGGGATAACTTCATCTTGACTCTTAGAACGTTGGTAGCATAATTCAAGCAGACACAGCGGACTTCTTTCCCCTCCGGTTCCCATGTCTTTTGCCTTGTAGGGGCAATGGCGTGGGAACTTTTTTTATGTTAAATTTATCTTATGAAAAACCGGACTTATATTAATGAACTAAGCCAGAAAGTAGGAGAGACCGTCACCATTGCTGGTTGGGTTGATGTCCGTCGCGACCAGGGGAAAATGATTTTTCTCGACTTTCGCGATCTGACTGGAAAAATCCAGGGAGTGATCCTGCCCAATGCCGCCGAAGCTCACAAAGTGGGAAGTGAGGCCCGTCCAGAATGGGTAGTAGAAGCCACCGGCAAAATCAACGCTCGCCCGGAAAAAAACATTCAGAAAGATAAATTAAACGGCGAAATTGAATTGGAAATCACAGCAATAACGGTACTAAACGAAGCGAAAACGCCGCCGTTTGATGTGCGAAGCGACGGCCACGAAATTGGCGAAGAAGCGCGTCTTAAATATCGTTATCTCGATTTACGTCGCCCGCGTTTGCAAAATAATCTTCACTTGCGCCATCAGATTATTAAATTGATCCGCGACTTTTTGGATACCAAAAGTTTCGCCGAAATCGAAACTCCAATTCTCACCAAATCAACTCCGGAAGGCGCCCGCGATTACGTCGTACCCTCGCGGATTTATAACGGCAAATTTTACGCCCTGCCACAATCGCCTCAGCAATATAAACAACTTTTGATGGTTGCCGGCTTAGAAAAATATTTCCAAATCGCTCGCTGTTTCCGCGACGAGGATACTCGCGGCGATCGTCAACCGGAGTTCACGCAACTCGATATCGAAATGTCTTTCGTCGACCGCGACGAAGTGATGGCTTTGAATGAAGAACTGTTAATTAAAATTGTTAAGAGCTTGGCTCCTAACAAAAAAATTCAAACCATTCCTTTTCCGCGAATCACTTATCAAGAGGTGATGGAGAAGTACGGTACCGATCGACCAGATTTTCGCACTGACAAGAATGACCCAAACTTGCTTGCGTTTTGTTGGGTGATTGATTTCCCATTCTTCGAAAAGACCGACACTGGTGGCTATACTTTCACCCACAATCCATTTTCTCGCACTATTCCCGAACACGAAGCGTGGTTAATGAACAAAGAAAAAATTGGCGAAATTATCACCACCCAATACGACGTCGCCTTAAATGGTTTTGAAATCGGCGGTGGCAGTATTCGTAACCATCGACCGGAGGCGCTAAAAAAAGTGTTTGAAATTATGGGTTTTTCGGAAGAACGCATTGTTAATAACTTTGGTCATATGTTGGAAGCGCTCGCGTCCGGCGCGCCGCCGCACGGCGGCATCGCTTGGGGCTTGGACCGTTTTATCACTCTCCTCGCCGGCGAACCCAACATCCGCGAAGTCATTGCTTTTCCCAAAACCGGCGAAGGCAAGGACTTAATGATGAACGCCCCGTCCGAAATCGAAGCGGTTCAATTGAAAGAGTTGGGGGTTGAAATTAAGAAAAAATAACCAGTGTCCGAACAATTCATCGCCAAAGTGGGGGAGTTTGCGGGGCCGATTGAGGTTTTGTTGCGCTTGATTGAGGAAAAAAAGCTCCACATCAGTCAGGTATCGCTCGCCAGCGTGGCCGATGACTTTATTAGCTACCTCCAAAAACTAAACAACCAAGGCGAAGCCTCAGTGAACGATGAACTCGCGTGTTGTAATTCAAACAAGGCCGAGATTGCAAATTTTATTTTGGTCGCTTCCACGCTGATGCTTATTAAATCACTGGCCCTTTTACCGACCCTCGAAGTGACCACGGAAGAAAAGGAGGGGATTGAGGATTTGGAACGTCGCCTGCGACTCTATCAACGAATGAAAGATTTGAGCGTTCACATCAAGGAACGCTTCGGCCGGCAAATTATTTTCACTCGCGAATTGAGTCGCGAGATTACGCCCGTCTTCGCCCCCACCGCCGAGATTACTCCGGCGGGAATCTGGCAAGCGATTAAAAATTTGATCACTAATTTTCCCCAGCCGGAAAAAATACCGGAAGTGATTATTAAGAAAGTAATCAGCCTGGAAGAGGTCATTACCAACCTAACCAACCGCGTCCAATCGGCTCTGCAGATGAGCTTTAAACAGTTTGTCGGTAATCAAAAAGAGAAGGTGAATATTATCGTCAGCTTTCTGGGAATGCTCGAACTGGTCAAACGCGGCATTATCAGCGTCGAACAACAGAACCACTTCGAAGATATCCACATGGAGACTGGCGGTATCGACACACCGCGGTATTAATTCCCTTGTTTTTTGGGTCCCGAAAGCGTTATACTGTCGGATATAATCATGTCGCTAGAACAGCAGATTGAAGCCATACTTTTTTGGAAAGCCGAACCGCTTAGCGTCAAGAAATTAGCGGAAGTTTGCGGGCGGAATGAGGGCGAAATTCAAGACACGATAATTAAACTAGAACAAAATTTAATGTCAACAGGAGTCCGACTCCTGCGCAAAAATGATGAAGTGTTACTCGGCGCCGCGCCAGAAGCATCGGAATTGATTGAGAAACTAACCAGAGAAGAATTGTCCCGTGACCTAGGCAAAGCCGGTCTGGAAACGCTTTCCATTGTTCTTTATCAAGGACCAATCACGCGCGCGGGAATCGATTATATTCGTGGCGTCAATTCCAGTTTCATTCTGCGTCATCTGCAAATTCGCGATCTAGTGGAAAAGATAATCGATCCCAGCGACGCGCGGCGATTTTTGTATCGCCCAACTTTTAATCTACTGCAACATTTGGGCGTCACTAAAGTTGAAGATTTGCCGGAGTACGGCACACTTGAGGCCGAGTTACAGAAATTATCAGAATCTAAACTACAAGCTAACAGCTGATCGCTGACAACTATTATTATGATTATCAATTTGTTCAAAGTTTTTGCGCCACTGGCCATTTCCTTCTTTGTCGGCATCGCTCTCACACCACTCTTAACTCACTATCTCTATAAATATAAAATGTGGAAAAAGCGTGCCGGCAAAGTTGACCCGTCCGGCAACGGCACCCCGATTTTCAATCAACTGCACAAAGATAAAGAAGTGGGCACGCCACGAATGGGCGGCATCATTATTTGGGCCAGCGCCTTTATTACCATTTTTATTTTCTGGTTTTTGGCTAAAGGTTGGCCTGGTGATATTACCGAAAAATTAAGTTTCTTGAGTCGCAATCAAACTTGGTTGCCACTTTTCACACTCCTCGCCGCCTCACTGATTGGTTTAGTTGATGATTGGTTAGAAGTGAGCGGCACTGGCGCTTATATCGCCGGCGGTCTGCCCTTCAGTCAACGTCTTATTTTAGTAATTATTCTGGGCCTGATTGGCGCTTGGTGGTTTTATTTCAAATTGGAAGTGTTGGAAATCACCATTCCGTTTTGGGGACTGATTAATATCGGACTCTGGTTTATCCCGCTCTTTGTGGTCGCGATGGTCGGCTTGTTTTCCAGCGGGGTAATCGACGGTCTTGACGGCCTGGCCGGGGGAGTAATGACCATTATTTTCACTTCTTACGCCATTATCGCCTTTGCCCAAAATCAAATTGACCTCGCCGCTTTCTGCGCCGTGATCGCCGGCGGCACGCTCGCTTTTCTCTGGTTCAATATTCCACCGGCGCGTTTCTATATGTCCGAAACGGGAATTCTCGGTCTCACGACCACGCTCACGGTCGTGGCTTTTCTGACGGATACCGTTCTCATTTTACCGCTCATTGCTTTGCCGCTCACCGTCACCATCTTAGGCAACGTCATTCAAATGGGTTCAAAAAAACTTTTCGGCCGAAAAGTTTTTCGGGTCGCCCCCATTCATCATCACTTTGAAGCGCTCGGTTGGCCGGCCTACAAAGTAGTGATGCGTTACTGGGTCATCAGCATCATCGCCGCCATTGTCGGTATTATTATCGTTTTAATCAGTCGTTAAGATGAGTCGTAAACCAGATCGTCTATTTTTCTTCGTCGTTATCACTTTGGCAGTTGTCGGTTTTTTTCTTTTCGCTTCAGCTTCGCTCGGTCTCTTGGGCAAGCCGGGAGCTAGCATCAATGCTGTCGCCTTCAAACAATTTGTGGTTTTGGTTCTTGGCTTTTTCCTCTTCATGGTCACTACCACGATCAATTATCGCTTCTGGCGCGCTATCAGTCCTTGGCTTTTCGGCGCGGGAATTATTCTTTCAATTTTAGTGCTCATTCCCAGTATTGGCGCGACGCACAACGGAGCGCGCCGCTGGTTGGAAATTGGCGGTTTTTCCTTTCAACCATCTGATTTATTGCGCTTCGGTTTTATTCTCTACCTTGCTACCCTCCTCGCCAAAGCGAAAAGCGAGATTGGCTTCGTTCGTAAAGGATTGCTGCCATTTTTAATCCTCTCCGCGATCGTCGGCATTTTAATGATTCTCCAACCGGACATCGACACCTTGGTGATTATGCTCGCTGGCGGCTTGGCCATGTTTTTTGTCGCCGGCGCTCGCTGGTCCCACTTAATAATCATTTGCTTAATTACTTTAATCGGCATCGCCAGCGTGGCGGCCTACAAACCTTACATTATCACTCGCGTCAAAACTTATCTTGACCGCAGTCAAAATACGCAAGGCGCCGGTTGGCAAATCAATCAATCACTGATCGCCATCGGTTCCGGCGGTCTCACTGGTCGCGGTTTTGGCCAAAGTATTCAAAAATTTAAATATCTGCCGGAACCAATCGGCGACTCGGTCTTCTCGGTCGCTAGCGAGGAATTCGGCTTTGTCGGCTCAGTGATTATTATTTTAGCTTTCCTCCTTTTTGCTCTCGCCGGACTCCGCATCGCCACTCGGGCGCCGAACGGCTTTGGTAGACTAGCCGCGGTCGGGATTGTTATAATGATTATGACCGGAACTTTTATTAATTTATGTTCGATGTTGGGTCTGATTCCCTTGACGGGAACGCCGCTTCTCTTTATCAGTCATGGCGGCACCGCGCTTATCTTCGCCCTCGTCGAGGCCGGAATTATCTTAAATATTTCTCGGCACCAACAAACAACCAAACCACAAACAACATGAAAATCGTTTTTACCGGCGGGGGAACCGGGGGACACTTTTATCCCATTATTGCCGTCGCTCAAGCCATCAATAAAACCGTCAAGGAACAACGGCTTGTGGCGCCGAAGCTTTATTATCTTTCCGGTTCGCCTTACAACCGCCAAATGCTTTATGAGAATGGCATCGAATTTCGCCGGATTACCGCCGGCAAGATTCGGCGTTATTTTTCGCTTAAAAACTTTTTCGACCAGATTAAAACCGCGGTCGGTATCCTGATGTCGTTCTGGCAACTTTTTTTTATCTATCCCGACCTTATTTTTAGCAAAGGTGGCTACTTGAGTTTCCCGGTACTGGTAGCCGCGCGCCTGCTCAAAATTCCGGTTTTTATCCACGAATCCGATTCCGACCCCGGCCGGGTTAACCTCTGGTCAGCCAAATTTGCTCGGCGAATCGCTTTATCTTATCCAGAAGCGCTCCAATATTTCCCCAAGGATAAAACTGCCGTCACCGGCAACCCAATTCGTAAAGAAATCATTATTCCCTTAACCGTCGGGGCGCGCGAATTCCTTAATCTCGAACCGGCCATACCGGTCATCTTTATCACTGGCGGTTCTCAGGGCGCGGTCGCCATCAATGACACCGTGATTGATATTTTACCCGACCTACTTAATCGCTATCAAATTATCCATCAAGTGGGAAATAACAATTTGGGAGATACCCAAAAACGAGCCTCCGTTTTACTGCGCGAACACCCTCATGCCAATCGTTACAAAGTTTTCACTAATCTCACCTCCGACGCGCTGCAGATGACCGCCGGTGTTGCCAACCTGGTCATTTCTCGCGCCGGTTCCACGATTTTTGAAATTGCTCAATGGGGAATTCCTTCGATTATCATTCCCATTCCCGAACCAATCAGTCATGACCAGCAAAAAAACGCCTACACTTACGCTCGCTCCGGTGGAGCAGTAATTATCGAACAATCCAACCTAACCCCTTCAATCCTCAAATCAGAAATTGACCGCTTGATGCAAAACCCAAGCTTGTTGGAAAAAATGAAAGCTGGCGCCAAAAGTTTTGCTCGTCCCGACGCCGGCGAAGTTATTGCCAAAGAAATAATGGCTCTCGCTCTACAACACGAGGAGTAACAAAAACCCCGAGCAGAAGCGCAGGGTTTTATCATGGCTTCTATTTTTTGAAGGTAAGCCGATATCCAAGAAAACACCCACAAATTACCGAGGTCGCCGTTACTAGCCAAAGAACACCTTCATTATTGATGTAGGCGGAGCCAAGAAGAATTCCGACTACACCAGATAAAACCGTAAAAGCTGCCCATACCACAATGTCGGTAATAAAAACCCAATTCATACGCATCAAGCGCCCCCTTTTAGGTTATTCGTTAACAAGTGATATCCGAAACAATCTACTTAATAACGTATACTATTTTCCTAAGTTTGTCAAGAGTTTAGGTTGAGTGGGAAAGACGCTATAATACTAAACAAATGACAGACCCAAAAACGGTCAGAGTGAGGTTTGCGCCTAGTCCGACAGGAACTTTGCACACCGGCGGAGTGAGAACGGCGTTATTTAATTATCTCTTTGCCAAACAAAATAATGGTCATTTTGTTTTAAGAATAGATGACACTGACAAAGCTCGTTCCACTAAGGAATTTGAGCAAGATATTTTGAATGGCTTGAAGTGGGTTGGGTTTGATTATGATGAAATTTGTTATCAATCTGAGCGCTCAGAATTATATAAAAAATATCTCAATCAACTTCTGACCGAAAATAAAATTTATGTTTCAAAGGAAGAAATAAAGAAAGAAAGTGATTTGCCGGAAGTAATCAGGTTCAGAAATCCCAACAAGAAAGTGAAATTTACGGATTTGATTAAAGGGGAGATTGAGTTTGATACCACCGAGCTGGGTGATTTCATTGTGGCCAAAGATTTGGAGACGCCACTTTATCACTTTGCTTCTGTAGTTGATGACTTTGACTTGGGTATTACTCATCTAATCAGAGGTGAAGATCATCTCTCCAACACACCGCGCCAGATCCTAATGTGGGAAGCGTTGGGCGCAACGATGCCACAATTCGCCCATCTTCCTCTCATTCTCGCTCCGGACCGCAGTAAATTATCCAAACGCAAACATGCTTCCATCGCTTCGCTCAACAATTTTATCGCCGAAGGTTATTTGTCGGAAGCGCTCATAAACTTTGTTGCCCTGCTCGGTTGGTCACCGCAAGGCGAAAAGGAACTGACTAATCCTAATGAGGAAATTCTGAGCCTCGCCGATTTAGTTAAATTATTCAAACTAGAAAAAGTGCAGAAAAGCGGCGCTATATTTAATGTTGAAAAATTAAATTGGATAAATCGTGAATATCTACTGCGTCTACCGATACCAGAGATTGTGGCCCAGACTGAAATTTTTCTACCAGAATTAAAAAACCTACCAGAATCTTCTAAACTCAACTTAATTTTTAAGATTTTACTCGAACGCATCCACACTTTCGGCGAGATAAAAAAAATGGCCGGGGCAGGGGAGTTGACCTACTTCTTTACCACACCGGAATATCCCAAAGAGCTACTCAAGAACCAGAACTACTTTACTGCTTTAATCGAGTTAATTGAGAAAATTCCGGATAATCAATTTACTTCTGATAAAATTAAAACTGCCGTTTGGGATTATGCCACCCAAAAGGGGAGAGGTGAAGTTCTCTGGCCAATGCGCATCGCTCTTACCGGACAAAAGCAATCGCCTGACCCATTTACCGTGGCGGAAGTTTTAGGAAAACCGGAAACTTTAAAACGTCTAACTCATGCCCGAGATCTTTAAGATATTTTTCTTAATCATCCTGACGATAACTTTCGGTCTCAGTTCAAGTTTGACTTGGGCAGCCGATTCCACCCAAATTGATCAACTTAAGTCGCAAATCAACAACCACACCACCCAGATCGCTAATTTAGAAAAAGAAATTGGTCAATATCAACAAAATTTAAACGCGACGACCAAACAAGCCACCACTCTAAAGAATGAATTAACTACCATTGACACGGAACGTAAAAAATTAGGGACGGAAATAAAAGTCACCGAAAACAAAGTTTCCCAAACCAACCTCAATCTTCAACGGTTAGCGATTGAGATTGGCGATAAGGATGAATCAATCAAAAATCACCAGGCCGCCCTGGGTGAATCTTTGCGCAAATTACGAGCGACCGAAGACGACACTTTGGTAGAAATGCTATTGTCGCAAAACGATCTCTCCAGTTTTGTGATTGATCAAGAACGCTTTCTCAACCTCGAAAACAGCATCAACACTCAAATCGCCAACCTGCGCGACCTGAAAACCGAATTGGCCGACAAAAAAACCACCACGGAAACGGAAAAGAAAAAATTAATCGGCCTAAACAATCAACTTGGTGATCAAAAAAAAATCGCCGATCAAAACCGGATTCAAAAAGATAAAATTTTGACTCAAACCAAGAGTAGCGAAGTTGCTTATCAGAAACTCTTAGCCGACAGCAAAGCCAAAAAAGAAGCTTTCGAGCGCGAACTCTTTCAATTTGAATCACAATTAAAGATTGCTATCGACCCCTCGCTTTTGCCCAGCCGTGGCAGTAGTGTCTTAATTTGGCCCCTAGATAATATCTTCATTACTCAAGGCTTCGGCATCACTTCCGCCTCCGGCCGACTCTACGCCTCCGGTTCCCATAACGGTGTCGATTTTCGCGCCAGTATCGGCACTCCCGTTAAAGCCACGGCCAGTGGAATTATTGTGGGAACAGGGGACACGGATGTTACCTGCGCCGGCGCTTCTTATGGCAAATGGATTCTAATCAAACACAACAACGGCCTTTCCACCGTCTATGGTCATTTGAGTTTAATTAAGGTTGCCGCCGGGCAAACCGTGACGATTGGCGATGTCATCGGCTATTCCGGCAAAACCGGCTATTCCACCGGCCCCCATCTTCATTTAAGCGTCTTTGCCAGCCAAGGCGTACAAGTCCTGCAAAAGAAAAGCACGGTTTGTCAGGGAACTTATACGATGCCAATTGCTGATCCTAAAGCCTATTTGGACCCGATGGACTACTTACCAACCATTTAATTTTGTTATAATGCTAGAAATGAACCAAGAACGCGGAATTATTAAGCTGATTTTCATCATTATTGTCACGGTCGCGATTATGGCCTATTTTAAGGTTGATTTGCGGGGTTGGTTGACAGAATTAAGAGATATTGTCGAGTATTGACAAGGGCAACTGGTTGTGCTAAGATTGACGAGTAAATGACCCATCAAGGGGTCGTTTTCATTTAAACTTATTTATACCTTTCTACAAATAAGCTTGGCAAGCTTCATAATGATTAATTCTCAACTTAGCCCGATGACCACCAGCACGCCAATAATTGTGTCGGTACCGACGGAGATTCAATCGATCGAGGGTTTAATCTCCACGGAAGCTCAAGTTAATGGCATCGACCCAATCCTGGCTAACAAAATTGCTTTCTGTGAGAGCACCATGCGTCAATTCAACAAGAATGGCGAAGTGCTTCGAGGAATCAGGAATCCCGATGATGTTGGTTTGTTTCAGATTAATGAGGATTATCATATCAAACCTAGTCAGAATTTGGGATATGATATTCACACCACTGAAGGTAATATCGATTACGCAATGTGGTTGATCAAGAATGAGGGTTCACGTCACTGGAAAGCCAGTCAAAAGTGTTGGGACAGTCAGGCTTAAGAAAGAATTAATACTAATAAGAGAACCGGTTTGACCTTTGGGTCGGGCCGGTTTTCTTTCCTTTTGCGACATATTAAGATATAATATTTGACAATGCTTAGACTTCAAAAAAAAGGTAACCCAAAAAATCCCTGGTCAACCGAAGACTTAAAAGATGGCTTAACCCATTTTTATCAAAAACATGGGCATTATCCAACCGCCACCGAGTTCGATGCTTATCCTTACTTGCCATCGTCGCGACAAATCGAACGGCGGTTTGGCGGTCTGGTCGCTTTAAGACAACAATTAAAACTAGACGCCCAAACAGATTTGAGAACTGGCCAACATAGTTCTAATCGAGCTTATAAAATCAATCAGAGGGCTCATAAATTGGAAAATGAGGTATATGGATTCTTAACCAAAATGTTCGGTAAAGAATTCGTCCACCGCGAATACTTTTTTGTTGATGATAAACGAACTCGGGCTGATTTCTTTGTTTATGACCGCAATAATGGTTTCTGTGTCGATATTTTTTACCCTAGCAATAGGCGCAATATGTCAGGATGTCTTAACGCAAAATTGGACAAATATCGTTCCGAACATATGCAACAGTATCCGGTAATTTTTCTACAAATGAACAAAGATATCAATCAGGAGACATTGGATAAGCTAGTGAGAAATAAAATCAAAGTTTTAAACAAATCCCAATCTTTAATGGGTTGGGATACTTTTTGTAATTTTTGCCAAAAGAGGGGACAACTAACAATAACCTAGTTATGTCGTATAAGCTACTCGCGTAAAAGGTATATTGTGCGACTAGCTTAGATTTAAAGTCCTGGGCAATTGGCGGCTGGCGTTAATCCCCTTTTTTCCGCTTCTTCTTTGGTGGCAAAATAAATTTTATTAGCTTCTTTAATTTTTTGAACACCGGCGCAACCGAGCAGGTAATATTTAGTGCCATTCCTCGAAGCAACATAACTGCCTTGAACGGTATTAATCGGGGCAGACGCCACGGCGACATTATTATTGATGATTTTGACCGACTCTCTCCCCTCTTCAAGCCGAGACAGGCGCCCTAAACCAAACCCTAAAGTTCCGGTTAAGACGATGGTGGCGATAAAAAAGATGGGCCTAGCGTGAAGCTTGATTTTTTCCAGCATTTGCCCTATACTACCACCTCATATGGCAACAAAGAAATCAGGTGGTACAGTCAAAAACGGTCGTGATTCCGGTCCCCAATATCTGGGGGTTAAACTCTTCGCAGGTGAGACGGCTAAAACCGGCAATATCATCTTGCGTCAACGCGGCACTCAGTTTGTCGCCGGCGTCGGCGTCGATTTGGGAAAAGACCACACCATCTTCGCCACGCGCGATGGTAAAGTTAGTTTCAACACTTGTCGTAAAACCAATTACGACGGCAGCAAGCGTAGCGTCAAGGTAGTGAACATAGTGTAATTTTTGATTACAACACACTCTTCAAAAAAGGATTTCAGAAATCCTTTTTAACAATTTCTACTTTTAATTTGCCAATTCCGGCAGAAGATTTTATTTTAATCTCATGCTCCCCTATTGCCTTGATTGGGTCGTCGTAAATCACCATCGTTTCCGGAATTTCTAAGCGATGTTGTTGTTTGAGCGCCTTCAGAATATCGACAAGATGAATGCTGGCGAAGAGGTGGCCTTTGTCGTTCGCTTTGGCTTCCAGCTTAATCACCTTGCCGCTTAAATCGATTAAGAGTTGATTTAAAAGATCGTTTTGGACAACTTTCTCCACCCCTTCGGTTTTAAGCTTGGCTAAATTTTTAGCATCGGCCATCACCCCCAGTCCCCGAGCAATAATGAAGTTTCGGGCAAAACCGTTGGCCAAGTCTTTAATCTCGTGTCGCCGACCAACTTTGGCCACGTCTTTAGTTAGGATTACTTTCATCTGTTTTTATTTTATTTTCTTAACTATTTCAATCGCTTTGTCCAATTGGGAATCGAATAATGGGTCGGTCGAAGTGGCCAACTTTACTTCATAATCTGGTTTAAGCCCATTCTTAGAGATCGAAATCCCCTTAGGCGTTAACCAGCGAGCAATAGTTAATTTGAGCGAGGTATCCTTGGTAATCGGGTAGAGTTCTTGCACCGAACCTTTGCCAAAAGTCTGTTCGCCTACCAACTTAGCTGTCTCATTCTCACTCAAAGCGCCCGCCACGATTTCTGAAGCCGAAGCGCTGCCTTCATCAACCAAAATCACCATCTTCGGCATTACCGTAAATAATTTATGTCCAGCGCTCGGATAAATTTTTGTTTCCCCTCCCCGGCCACGTTCCTCAATCATTACTGGCGTTCCTTTGGGTAAAAACCAACTAGCAATATCAATCGCCGATTCCATATAGCCTCCCGGATTGCCGCGAAGATCAAGAATCAGATATTTATTGCCACTCTTGGCGAAAGATCGAATCGCTTTAGCAAACGCTGCGGAAGCGGTCGCGCCAAAATTAAATAATTTGATTTGGGTAATTCCGCCCGCCAGATTCTTGCTCTCAATCGTCGGAATCTCAATCACCGCTCTGGTCATCTTGAAAACTCTCGATTGATCCTCTGTTCCGCGAATCACCGAGATCGCCACCTCGGTTCCCACTTCGCCCCGAATCAATTTAATCGCTTCTTCGACGTTCATCTTAAACGCCGACTGGCCATCAATCTCGACGATTTTATCCCCCGCCTCAATCCCTGCTTTTTTGGCCGGAGTATTCGGCAAGGGTGAAATGACCGTCAGAAATTTATTTCGCACCCCAATTTCCATTCCCACACCGCCAAAATTACCTCTGATTTCATCGGCAAACATTTTATTCTCATCGGGAGCTAAAAAAACACTATAAGGGTCGCCGAGCGAATCGATCATTCCTTGAGTAGCGCCAAAAATCTTGGTTTGATTGGTTACTTTGGCGCTCGTGGTCGCGGTCGCCACAAAATTTTGATTGACCAGTTGCCAAACTTTCCAAAAAGCGGTGAAATCAACTTCCGCCGGCTTGTTGATGGCTTTATCCACCGTAAGCGTGATAATGCTCGCTTCTAGAGGATTATTGGCCTGGAAAAGCATCCCTCCCACAAAAGCGATCAGAATCACGATAAAAAGTTTTATTTTCATATGATGCTTAAATTATTACAAAATGATATACTTTAATCAATGCTTAAACAATTTAAATACAAAGATATCATTTGGTTGGATTTGGAATCGCCCACCGAGGAAGAGCTCACCCAAATCGGAACCGAGTATAAGATTCATCCTTTAGTCATTAATGAGTTGCAACAACCATCGCTCCGCACCAAGGTTGACCTCTACAACGATTATCTTTATTTAATCCTCCATTTTCCAGTCACCCAATCTCAAGGTAACGACAAAACTACCGCTAACCAGCGAGACCAACAAGAAATCGATTTCGTTATCAGTAAAGATTTCATCATTACCGCGCACTATGAACCGCTAAACACTCTTTATGATTTCGCCAAAATTTTTGAAGTCGATTTCGATTGGAAAAAAGGCGCCGATAAAATCCACGCCGGTTTTATCTTTTTCTACATTTTGCGCGAACTTTATTCATCGTTGGAAAATGGCTTGCATTTGATTAATGACCAATTGAAACGGGTGGAAAAGCAGGTCTTTAGCGGCCGAGAACGAGAGGTGGTGGAGGCGCTGGCGGAAATTAATCATGAGTTGCTCGATTATCGCTGGAGTCTTAAATCTCATCGCGAAGTCCTAACCTCGCTCGAAATCGCCGGTCTGGAAATCTTCGGTCAAAAGTTCAGTTATTACCTCAAAGCTCTAACTGGCGAACAAGAGAAATTGCAAAATATTTTAAACAATTTGCGCGAAACTTTCACCGACCTCTCCGACACCAACGATTCGCTCTTAACCATCAAAACCAATAATATCATGCGCGCTTTGACCGTGGCGGCGTTTGTTTTTTTACCCTTATCGATTATCCCCCAAATTTTCGGCATTTCCAGCGATTTCATCCCCTTCCAAGAAAATCCTTATAATTTCTACATCATTTCCGCTTTGATGGTTATCGGCAGCAGCTTCCTTTACTTGCTGGCTCGTAATAAGAAATGGTTCTAAAACTCTACAACACACTCTCGCGACAAGAAGAAATTTTCACCCCCCTGGTCGCGCCAACGGTGAAAATCTATTCTTGTGGACCGACGGTTTATGACTATGCTCACATTGGCAATTGGCGCGCTTTTATCATTAATGATTTGTTACGAAGGACGCTTGAATTCAATCAATATCAAGTCAACCAGGTGATGAATATTACCGACGTGGACGACAAAACCATTAATGGCAGTCGCGGCGTTGGTGAAGCGCTCGGTGACTTTACTAAAAAGTATGAACGGATATTTCTTGATGATTTAATTTCCCTCAATATTCTGCCGCCGACAAATCTCGTTCACGCCACTGAATTTATTCCGCAGATGATTGAGTCGGTCCAAAAATTACTCGATACCGGACATGCGTACAAAACCGCCGACGGTGTTTATTTCAAAATCACTTCTTTTGCCAATTACGGCGACCTGTCAAAACAAATAATTGACGACAATACCGACCGTGATTTCGCTCTGTGGAAATTTGAGACGCCAGAAGATAATGGGAATGCTTGGGACGCGAGCTTTGGCCGTGGCCGCCCCGGTTGGCATATAGAATGCTCAACCATGATTCTTAAAACTTTAGGCGAAACCATTGACCTCCACACCGGCGGTTCCGACCTGATGTTCCCCCACCACGAAAACGAAATTGCTCAATCGGAGTCTCTGACCGGCAAAATTCTTGCTCGCTATTGGCTTCATGTCGCTTTTCTCCAAGTCGACGGACATAAAATGTCCAAGTCATTAAATAATTTTTATACGCTCAAAGATTTAGCTGACCATAATATCTCTCCCCTCGCCTATCGCTATTGGTTGCTGACGGCTCACTATCGTTCGCCGATTAATTTCACTTGGGAAGCGGTGGGTGCGGCGCAAACGGCGCTTCAGCGTTTAGAAAATCAGATCCGCGATCTGCCCGATGTCGGCGAAGTGGATCAAAATCTCTGTGAACAATTTCTCACTCTCCTCAACAACGATCTCAATTTGCCTCAAGCTTTAGCCTTCGCTCTCTCCTCCTCAGCCAACAAAGCCACGTGGTTAGAATTCGACAAAGTCCTCGGCCTCAAACTGTTAGAAGTCAGACGTCTAACAATCCCCGCCGAAGTTCAAGAATTAGCCAACACCCGTGAGCAAGCGCGTCAAAATAAAAACTGGCCAAAAGCCGACCAATTGCGTCAAGAAATCGAAGCTAAAGGTTTTGAAATTGAAGATACCGACAACAGCCCTCGACTAAAACCTAGGAATTGATATTTTATCCCCAACTTACGCACTTTTCGAGTTCCGAGGACCCAGTACCCAGTTCTAAGAGACATGCTAATATAGCCGTATGCAAAAAGTTTCTCCCACTCCCGCCACCGGCCAGGGACAATTTATTAAAAGCCCGTTGCGCGTGCCGCCGCAAGATATTGGCGCCGAGCAAGCTTTGCTCGGGTCGATTATGATTCGTCCCGACGGGCTCTACGAAATTTTTGACATCGTTAATGCCGAAGATTTCTACGCCGAAAAACACCGCAAGATTTACAAAATAATGTTAGAGTTGCAAGAACGAAGCGAACCGATTGATGTCGTTTCTATCACCAGCATTCTCAAAGAAAAAAAACAATTGGAACAAATCAGCGGTTCCACTTATCTCGCCGAATTAATCAATCTCGTCCCCTCTTCCGCCAACATCAAGCACTATGCCGACATCGTTAAGAAAAAATCTCTCTTGCGTCTCTTGATTGATTCCGCGGACAATATTTCTGAAATGGGTTATAGCGAAGAACATGACCTCGATTCCATTTTTGATCACGCCCAAAAAGCGATTCTCAACATCGGAAACTTTACGAGAAAAAGTTTTACTCGGCTCAAAGATACTTTGGTCGAAGCGTGGGACCGATTCGAAAAGTTATCCAAAGCTGACGGCGAAATACGCGGTATCCCCACCGGCTTCAAAGATCTTGATAGCAAATTGGCCGGTCTGCAAAAATCTGACCTGATTATTCTGGCCGCTCGTCCTTCAATGGGTAAAACTTCGCTTGCGATGGACATTGCTCGCAACGCCGCTTGCAAGTATGGGAAATCGGTCGGTATTTTTTCACTCGAAATGAGCTCGCAACAATTAGTCGATCGTCTCATTGCTTCGGAAAGCCAGGTGGATTCTTGGCATTTGCGCACCGGTAAAATCAAAGGGGAAGAAGATTTCGGCCGCATTCGCGACGCCCTGGATCGCTTGGCGACGGCGCCAATTTTTATCGATGATGAGCCGAGCAACAACATCACCAAAATGCGCGCCGTGGCCCGCAAACTCAAAGCCGAACATGGTTTAGATTTGATCGTGGTTGATTATCTGCAATTGATGATCCCTCGAAAAGACAGCGATTCGCTGGTCCAACAAGTGACGGAAATTTCCCGCTCCCTTAAGTCTCTCGCCCGCGAGATGGAGGTGCCGGTACTTGCCCTCTCTCAACTCAACCGCGCCGTGGAACAACGTGGTGGCCGCCCACGTCTTTCCGATCTTCGCGATTCCGGTTCTATCGAACAAGACGCCGACGTGGTGATGTTCATCCATCGCGACGATAAGTATGATCCCAATTCCGATCGGAAAAATATCGCCGACATTATTATCGCCAAGCACCGCAACGGTCCGGTCGGCGAAGCTCAACTCTTCTTTGACGAATCTAAAGTTACTTTTCAAACGATTGAAAAAGCGAACTTCGGCGGTTTTTAAATTATGCCTGATTCCATTCTTGACCAATTGACCCAAAGTTTTAAACGCTTCCCCGGCATCGGTCCGCGACAAGCGAAGCGTTTTGTCTATTATTTGCTCCGCGCGCCGAAAGGCGAGATAGAAAATTTACTGCGCCTGATTAAAGATTTGCCGGGTGCGGTCAATCGATGTCAGAACTGTTTCCGATTTTTTTCTAGCGTAAAGCCTCTCGGCTACGCCGCAAGTTCTCTCTGTTCCATTTGCAATGATGGGAATCGCGATGAGACAATTTTAATGTTGGTAGAAAAAGATATTGATTTGGAAAATATTGAACGCTCTGGCACTTATCGCGGTTATTATTTTGTTCTCGGTGGTCTGGTCCCAATTCTCGATAAAAACCCCAAGCAAAGTATTCGCGCCAAAGAATTACTTGAACGACTTAAAACCAAGCCAAACCTAAAAGAAATAATTATTGCTGTTTCGGCCAACTTTGAAGGCGACCACACCATTGAATTTATAAAAAACTTTTTAAAATTTGGGGGAAAAATATCCACTCTCGGTCGCGGTCTTTCCACCGGCGCGGAACTCGAGTATTCTGACTCTGACACATTAAAAAACGCTTTGAAACACCGAGAGTAGTTTATTTGATTTCCCCGATTTTAATCTCCGAAAAGAGTTGGCGATGACCGCGTTTGGTGAAGTGGCGTACTTTGGGCTTGTAGTGGATAACCACCACCTTTTTGCCCTTGCCACCACCAATCACTTCGGCTGAAACCTGACTACCAGCCACCTCCTTGCCTATTTTGGTCGTCTGGCCATCATCAACCAAGAGCGCGGAAAAAGAGACCGCCTTTTTCTCCCCCACTTCTAACTTCTCCACTTTTAGCGTGTCACCTGATTTGACCTTATATTGCTTGCCGCCAGTCTGAATAATTGCGAATGTCATAGTGGCTCCATTCTACATGAAACCGAACTTTTGTCTACTCTGGACTTTTTGGGCGGGGTTTGATAAACTAACCGCAGTAATCACTTGGTCTGTCACCCACTCGGCTGGGTTCCTCCCTTCGCGCTTCCCCTTGGAGAACCCGGCCGCTTTTTTTATTTAAAATTACTCCTCCCGTGCCGGTCCCTCCACCAAGATTGGTTCAATCCCTACCGTCGTGCCACTGATACGCAAGACGTCTTTGTCCACCTTCTTGAGCTCCTTATATGACGCATTATAGTGGTTAACCGTTGTGGCGAGACTGCTCCCCATCTTCGCCACGTACTGTTCATAAGCGCCTAAATGCTTGCCTAATTCATCAACTCTTTTAATAATATCTTTGGCCGTCTCCTCTATTTGCAAGGCTTTCAAACCTTGAAGAACGGTTTGTAAGTAGGCAAGGAAAGAGGTCGGCGAAACGATAATCACGTGATATTTACCGGCCGCCCGTTGAATCAAACTCTCGGTATCGTCTTTGAGCGCGCCAATCTTATTAACGATTAAATCGTAATAAATCGCTTCGTGCGGAATGAACATGAAAGCGAAATCCATCGTGCCGTTCTCCGGCTGAATATATTTGGCGGTCTCGCTGATTCGCATTTTGAGATCGTTCACAAACGCCTTCTCTAATCGCTCCTTTTCCACTGGGTCTTTCTCGGCCACTAACCGATTGTAATTTTCGAGCGAGAATTTGGAATCAATTGGAATAATTTTATCTTTCACAAAAACCGCCGCGTCCACAATCGTCCCGTCTTTGAAAGGATACTGCATCTGGTAACTACCGGCCGGCAACACATTCTTCAATAAAGTTTCCAAATAATATTCGCCCAAAATCCCCCGCTGTTTCGGATTCTTCAAAATATCTTGCAGGTCGCGCAATTGTTCGGTGAAGTTCATTACTTGTTTCTGCCCCTCCCCCACTTTAGTCAATTCTTGCACAATGTCGCGAATAATCTTGTTGGATTCGCTAGACTGCACGCGCAAAGAATCTTGCATATAACGAGTCGATTCGGAAAGCTTCCCGTCCATCAACTTCATCAATTCGCTCATTTGATTTTGCAACAAAAGAAAACTTTGATTATCCTGCACTGGCGCCACTTCTGTTTTGTTACGACTCAATAACCACACAATCACACCCGAAACCGCCGCTCCTGCCAAAATCGCAATTATTGTGGTTATAGCCATAATTTTTTTACCAGTATATCACAATAATAATTGTCGTTGATCATCGGGCATCAGTGTCAATTTGCCGTCCGCCAACACATAGATATCATCCAGTCGCGCCTGGCCCAAAAAGTAACGATCGTGAGAGACCAAGATAACGGTGCCGGTATAAGTGCTAAGCGTTTCCTCCAGCGCCGCCAACGCCTCCAAATCAAGATGATTGGTTGGTTCGTCGAGCACCAACACGTTGACCGCCAAGACCGAGAAATAAGCGAGCAACAACCTAGCTCTGGCGCCCGGGCTTAATTCCCCAATAATCTGCTTGACTTGATCGGGTTGAAAGCCGAATTTCACCAATTGGTGGTAAGCAGCCGTTTCTGTTAGGTTCGCTTTGGTTTTCAAAAATTCCAAAACCGCTTCTTCGCGCGGCAAACTCTCATGCTCTTGCATCATATTACCGATCCGCACCCCGGCGCCAATTTCCACTTTGCCGGAAATTGGCGCGAGCGCCCCCGTTAGCGTTTTGAGTAAAGCCGATTTACCGGCGCCGTTTAATCCCACAATTCCAATCCGTTTGCCATAGAGGAGATCGAGCGACACGGGACTTAATCGGAAATTATCATAACCGACAATTAAATCTTTTAAATAAATATCGCGGACGCCGGCTCGAGTGTCGGCGGCCAGCTTGATAGTCAATGGTTCGCGTTCGGCCGGTTTTTCCACTTTCTCCAAATGCTCAATCCGCGTCATCATCGCTTTGGCGGTCCGCGCCGAACTCTTGGCCCGATCACGTTTGAAACCGCGCAATAATTTATCGCTATCACTCTGCCCTTGCCAAGAGCGGCCGCTCTCCGCCTCCTGGCGCTTTTCGCGCGCCCGCGCCGTCAGCCGTTCAATCTCTTCTTGCTGTAAACGATAATCCGCCTTTTGCCGCGCCAAGGCCTTCACTGCTCGTTTTAAATAATCACTGTAAGTGCCGTTGGTAATCGTCAACTCCTTGGTGCGCCAATCAATTTCCAAAATCTTATTGACCACTCGATCCAAAAAGCGACGGTCGTGCGAAACGACGATGCCCGCCGCCTCCGATTGCTGCAAAAAATTTTCCAACCACACCAGCGAGGGCAAATCAAGATTATTGGTCGGTTCATCGAGCAATAGTAAATCCGCACCTTGCTCCAAAATTTTAAGCAAGGCCGCTTTGGTTTTTTGCCCGCTAGAAAGAACGGAATCAGAATTGAAATCTTGAGGCAAATAACCGATACGCGTCCCCTTGGCCAACTCCAACTTGCCGCTATCCGCTTCCTCCAAACCGGCGATAATTCGCAACAAAGTAGTCTTACCCGTACCATTAAGACCCACCAAAGCCGCCTTCTGGCCGCGCTCCAAAGAGAAGGAGATGTCCTTCAAAACGGCCAAAGAACCGTAACTTTTCTTGATCTTTTTAGTTTTGACGATAGACATAGACACAGCTTACCAAGTAAGCTACTATTTTACCATTGGCCCTATCGTCTATCGGCTAGGACATAGCCTTCTCAAGGCTAGAAGCAGGGTTCGATTCCCTGTAGGGTCATCAATCATAGAACTTCCTCGAGAGTGATCACTTTCCATCCTAAATTTGTTTTGCGCGGGATTTTTTTTGAATTGAATGAGCGATGGGATTCGGGCGGGTTTACTTCTTATTGAAGCGCTTAAAGTAGTCATCAATTTCATCTCTCAACTCAATACCAACTCTCTCAAAACAGTCGAGTAAATCCTTGTAGGTATTTTTACCACCAAGGAAATCCCAAAACTCGTCTGCTACTTTAAGCTCATTTTCCAAATCTAACATTCCTCGCATTGTCCAACGAGTATATGGTTCTGGTTCATAAGGATTATACGGAATTGCGATAAAAGTATTTATCTTCACATCAGGTTTGTTTGCTAAAACAACCGCGACCCATTCAAGTAGTGTGCGTTTAAATTCTTTAAAACCACCTGCGTTTGGTTTTGCTGTCTTAATATCAAATAAGAAATATGCACCATCTTTTGATTCAAACATTAAATCAACTTTTGTTGGTTTTACTTTAATCATGTCGCCGGTTTGGCAGACTTTTCTTATTCTCTCAATTTCCTCTGCTTTGTTTGGAGTGCTTGTCGCTGTAATAAGACTATCAATAATCTTCTGGATTTCAGCTTGTGCACCAGCGCTGATCTGATTTCCAGCAGTAGCTTGGGAAACAGCCATTTTAAAATTCTTTTGTGCTAATGCAAGACCAACCGGCTCGAAAATACTCGTACCAAAATTAGTATTAAGAGAATGAATAAAAGAGTATAAGGCGAGGCGATCTTTACCGAGCAAGCGTGTGTGAAAAGGCATTGATGCCGGCTCTGGCTTATAGTTTTGAAACTTATTGCGTAAACTTGCTTTCAAAACTTCTTCTACACTATTGATTTGCTCTTTAGATAAGGCCATTTAGTTATTTTACTTTAAAATGAAATATAATTTCTGAATACGGATTTCGATCGCGTTCCGTACGGTTCAATACTGGTCGCTTAAACTGATTTACAATTTTCATTCCTGCTTTTTCTGCAATTTCTGGGTAGAGATTATACTTATCATTCGCTACAAGAAATATATCAAAATCTGTCTTCAGATATTGCTTGCAATTATTTAATACATCAGCAATCCCTTGTGTGTATGACCGCCGAGCCTCCATTCCTTGTCCCTTATAAAGCGGACCAATTTCTAAATCATCCTTGCGCTTAAAACCGAGAAGGTCATACGCGTAAGCGTGTTGTTCGTGGTAATCAATTTGTCCGACATAAGGAGGCGAGCAAAAAATACCTGCTATTTTTTGCTTTTTTAGAATTTTAGAAAACTCTGGGTTCTGCTTTTCTATTTTCTCAAAAATATTTACGGCTCTTGAGTCACCAGTTAATACAGAATAGTGGACGGGCTTACGCAGTCTTTTAAATTCTCTGATTCTACTCAAGGTATCAAACGCGTAGCGATTGAGCATGCTTGTTATCGAGAAAAGAGGCTTACAGATTTTTTTATGTTTATAACAATAATAAGTTGTGAGTTGTGGTTCTTTAAGAGTTGCTAAGTCACTATGTGTAGTTGCACGACACGACCTAATTGTTCTACTCAAAATAAGAGCGAGTATTTTTCTAGTCTTAACATCTTTCTCTTGTTTTATTGTTTGAAAAACATGGTCTATCTCTCGGCGAACATTATCCATAAACCAAATATCGAGGAAAGAGTCTGACTTATCTTGTTTTAATTTGATTGAGTATTTTTTGAGCAATTTCTGATAAGTTGGTAAAAATTCACGCTCTTTTTCGATTGAAAATTTCTTTTCATCAAATTTCCCTTGATTGATTTTATATTTGAAATCAGTACCTGGAAAATGTATGAGATTGAATTTTGCAAGTTCTGCCAAAAGTTCATTTTCAAAATCTTGAATTTTATTATCGTGTTCAAAAGAATCAAGTGAAGTAATCAATTTTTTAATCGCTTTTTGTAAATATTCGTCATCATAGATGGTTGCCTTACAGCTTGAAATCATGCAGTTAAACTCCGAAACATCAACGCCGACAGAATGAATACCCATCTCTAACGACTGAATAATTGTTGTTCCAGAACCTAAGAATGGATCAAGAATAATATCGCCAGACTTGAAATAAGCCTCTTTCTTAAAATCATCAGTGTGATTATCTATAAAATATTCAACAAGCTGTGGAATATATTTGCCTTTATATGGGTGGAGACGGTGGACATGCTTTGTAGTATCTATCTCTCTTAAATTATCAAAAGAAAGAGTCCAGTTTAAGTCATTACCTAGATTTTTTTTCCAACTTACTTCACGCTTACCATTATATGAATCGTAATATTTTTTTAAATCATTTAAATCAACCATCGTCGAGCCGTTCTCTCCATGTTTTTTTACTTTTCCGTATTGAACAAGATAAGAAATATTTGTCGGCAAAACTTCTTTTTCAAGAAAATCTGATGCCCATTTTGATGCTTCGGGGATAGTTACTAATGACATAAAATTATTTTAACATTTATTAAATTTCTTTCCTAAGCACCCCCACGACCTTTCCTTGTATCTCTACATTCGTTTCGTAAAATGGTTCCATATACTTATTTGCTGGAACAAGTTTAATTCTGTCTTTTTCTCTGTAAATCTTTTTGAGCGTAACCTCATTTCTATCTGGCATATATGCAACAGCTTTTTCGCCATCATCAACTGTTTGCTGGTCACGAATTATCACAATGTCGCCATCAGAGATACCTTCTTCTATCATACTTCGCCCGGTTACTTTTAGAGCATAATAATAATCTGCGCCAGACGAAATCATGTTGCGTGGAACTTCTATTGGCTGAGGATCTCTAATTGCTTCAATCGGACCGCCTGCAGAAATAAGACCCATGAGTGGTATTTGTACAACAGGCGACTTATGATCGCGTAACGCTTGAATTGACCTTTTTTTACCTTTCTCTAATGTAAGAAGATTTTTATCTTGTAAATGTGAGATGTGTTCGTGGACTGTTGGAATAGAAATATCAAAATGTTTCGCGATTTCAGTTAAAGAGGGCGAGTAGCCATTCTCTCGACGGTATTCTCTGGCGAATTGGAGTATTTCAGCCTGTCGTTTTGATGGTTTTCCTATCCCCATGCTTGACTTCTTTTTCATGTATAGAGTATACTACCTAAACATAACCTAAACAAGTAGGAGTTATCCACACAAAATATGCCTTATCAAATAGATTTTATGCCAGTAGGAGATGGGGAAAGGAGCGGAGATGCTATTGCTCTGCGTTTTGGAAATTTAAGTGGACCTCGCGAACAACAGTCCGTTGTAGTTATTGATGGTGGTTTTAAGGAATCAGGCGAATTATTGGTCAACCACATTAAAAATCATTACGGCACGGAGCATGTAGACCTGGTGATTTCAACGCATCCCGATAGCGATCATGCTTCTGGATTATGTGTTGTGCTTGAAAAACTTAGTGTAGGCCAATTGGCAATGCACCGTCCCTGGGAACACGCAAATAAAATAAAAAACTTTTTTAAAGATGGAGGGATTACGGCATCTGGGCTTGAAGAACGACTTGAGAAAGATCTCCAACACGCAAGCGATCTAGAAGCATTAGCGAATAAAAAAGGTGTAACGATTGTGGAGCCGTTTCAAGGTATAACTGGTTTCAATGGCATGGTGCATATTTTAGGACCATCTCAAGAGTATTATCAGGCTCTACTTGCCAGTTTCAGATCAACCCCAGAACCAATTAGCTCGCTTGGTATATTCGCTCCTATACAAAAAGCCGCACAAGAAGTTGCGAAACAAATTCAAGATTTTTTACATATTGACCTGCTTGATGACGATGACGACACCACATCTGCAGAAAACAATACGAGCACTATTATACTTTTCAATATCGATGGTCATAAATTGCTTTTTACTGGTGATGCGGGTAAAACGGCATTACTCAATGCTATTAGTTACATTGAGGGTCTAGGTATCCCTCTTACAGACTTAAATTTCCTAGATGTCCCACATCACGGAAGCAAGCGTAATATTAACAGTAAAATTATGAAAAAAATAAAGGCGCAAACAGCGATTGTTTCCGCATCAAAAGACTCGTCTAAACATCCAGCTAAAAAAGTTACAAACGCTCTTCAAAAACACGGTGCAAAAGTTTATGTTACAAAAGGTATATCATTACTTCATCATCATAATGCACCAGATCGCGGATGGAGTGCTGCACAGGCCGAGCCATTTCATAGTTTAGTGGAGGAATAATCATGAAAGAAATCATAGACAAAGTAACTTCTTATAATCTTTTTAATTACCTCCTACCCGGCGTAGTTTTTGTCGCAGTTTTAGATAAACTTACTATTTACTCGTTTACTCAAGAAAATCTAGTAATTGGAGCTTTTTTATATTATTTCATTGGTTTGGTGATAAGTAGATTTGGCTCACTATTCATTGAACCCGTATTAAAGAAAATATCTTTCTTAAAATTTTCCAGTTATGCAGACTTTGTTTCTGCATCAAAAAAAGATTTAAGTATTGAAATATTTTCTGAGGTGAATAATATGTATAGGACTTTTGTCGCTATGTTCACGTTGCTTGGAATACTCAAACTTTACGAACTACTCGCGATTAGATTTCCAATACTGAATAATTGGAGCTTGTGTATTCTCGTGGCATTTATTTTTGCCATGTTTCTATTCTCTTACAGAAAGCAAACTCAATACATCACAAAACGAATCGATGCAATTAAGGACTAGGGAGTCTCTCGTGCGCGCACGGGTGGGCAGAGCGTGTGCGTACTCGCACACGCTGGGGTAAGCACGATGTATTTGAGCCTCAGACATTTCCGCGGCGGGCGTCCGTGGCTAAAGGATGAGCGTCGCCGTCATAAGCAGTAAATAGCTTAAAAACTTGAGATATACTCGGATATGAAAACGAGAATGAAGATTAGTTGAGCTGGTTGGTTGAGGTTCTAGCGCCGCAGTGCCGTAGAGCAAGGATATAATCAGGTCATCAATTATTAAGTGATTCTTCATTTAAATCGGTTTATAATATATAATAATCAAGTATGAAAACAATAATCATCATTTTTGTCATTTTGGCCGCTGTTGTGGTTGGAGTTTACTTTATTTTCTTTAACAATAATAACGATAATAATGTGAATCAAACTCCAATGAGATCAGCCGACTCGATCAGTGTTAAAAATTTTGCCTTTAATCCCTCGACTTTAACGATAAAAACGGGAACAAAAGTAACTTGGGTCAACGATGATAGTGTCGCCCATACGATTACCTTCGATTCAGGAATGGTTCCCAATTCACCAATTCTTTCTCCCGGACAATCGTATAGTGTTACTTTCGCCAATCTTGGTTCCTTTAATTATCACTGCAGTATTCACCCAATGATGCTTGGCACTGTCATCGTTACAAACTAATGATTATCTTGCTTTTCGGAAAACCGCTCGTTTTTTGGCTCGGGCTTATGGCTCTAATAAGTTTTTTAATCCAACTTTATTTGGGGTATAAGTTATCACACGGACATCCGGAATTATTCAAATACCATCTTCTTAACGCAATAATTCTTTCCGGTATTGTCGTCATTCACCTGATTTTTGGGTTATTATTGTATTTTTGATGCTCGCCTCAAATCCTTGACAAATATAAATAAACAATATATACTCATAGGCAGATAGTGGAATTTTCCACACCGAACTCACCGGTTAGCGAGAGTTGGCTCTTTACCAAAAGGAGAGCAGAAAATGGCAACGACCGGAATACAGAGGGAAAAGCTGGCTTTGGCTGGAATGGTTCGTGTTGACGGGTTAGTTGCTCGGCTACCCGGTGGCGGGGAGCAGACCATCACGGCTCGAGGGGGAGACTTTGGGCGGTGGGACACCAACAACGGCAAGTTGGTTTTTATCACCATTGATGGGGAAATCTGGCTGGGAAAAACTAACGTCTTAACCGACCGACAACTAATCAGGGATGAGTTGGCTGATGAGCTTTGCAATGCTAACGGCAGAGCTCGTGGTGGAGCATTTGTCCCCTGCTCCAACGGAGAAGCGCTCCGTGATAACGATATCTTGGCCCGACTCGGAAATCCCAACTGGATGCCATTGAAATAACCCTGGCATCCTCGACCCCCCGAACGAAACATCAGTTTCGTTCGGGGGTTAATTGTTTTTAAATTAAAATCCTATCGCTTCTGCCACTCCGGTTCCTGTCTTACCAACAAGCTGGCTTTATCTTCCGGAAAGGCCATCACCTCCTCCACCACTTTTTCTAATCGCATCGATTGCGATCCCTTTACTAAAACGACGTCGCCGGTTTTTAAAATTTGTTGCAACTTCTCCCCCACTCCCCGCCAATTATCAAAGTGGAACATTTTGGTTTTGGCAAAATGCTTTTGATTCAATTCTTCTTCGGCAAATTTCATTCGCAAACCAACCGTAAAAATAATATCCGCCGCCGGCGCCGCCAAAACACCAACTTGGCGGTGCGCTTCGATCGCCAATGGTCCCAACTCCATCATATCGCCAAGGACCGCAATTTTCCGGCCTCCCGTTTCGATTTGGCTTAAAGTATTAAGCGCCGATTCTACCGCCACCGGCGACGCGTTATAAGTGTCATCGATGATTACAGTGTCCTTGATTCCCGCCAGTAAGTGGAAACGACCGGGTGATGGTTCCAAGTTCTCCAACGCGTCAACCATATCCACTAAATTTATTTCCAACGCCGTACCCACCGCGATGGCGGCTAAAACGCCATAAATTTGGTGAAAAGCCAGAATATTCCGCAGACGAAAAGGGACATTATTGCCATTATAATCTATTTTGAAAGCCACCCCATCGGGCAATTTCCGTCCGGTCAGTTCGTGGTAAAGCAGATGCTCGTTGGACGCCCGCACGGTCGCCCCTTCGCGCCAACCGTAAGTTAAAATTCGGCCTTTGAAACTATCCTTTGCGGCCATAATTTTCGGGTCATCGTGATTGAGAACAATAATTCCTTCGGTCGAAACTGATTGAGGTAATTTTAATTTCTCTTTGATTAATTGTTCGGGCGTCCGAAAATATTCCACGTGAACGGGAATTTCCGGCAAACGCGTCATCACCACCACATCAAACCGAATCCAAGCCGTCACCCAATCAATATCGCCCGGCTGTTCTACTCCCACCTCGAGCACCAACCATTCCGGATAAGGCGCGTGAAATAAAATGAGACTGGCACCTTCTAAAATATTTTTTAACCAAGCCAGCGGATTCCACCAAGCGTTATTGCAACCCAAAATAGTCAGCGGGATACCTAAATCATGATTGAAACTTTTTTGACTTTTGCGCACCTTAAACTTGCGCCCCAAGACCCGCGCCACCGCTTCCTTCGTTCCCGTCTTGCCGACACTGCCGGTGATACCCACAATCTTCGGTTTATATTTTCGAAGCACTAGTTTTGCCTCGAAACGAATGATCGCCACAATAATTTTTTTTAGCAGATTTTTACCGAGGTTCATAAAAATAAATTAACGGTCCGGCGAAACATTATAATAGTGTAACAAAAACTTCGTCAGATTTATAAATGGTTGAGCTAAAGTTTCCGATGCATAATTAACTCCCTGCGGTTCCGCCACGTAAAGCAGGATGATAAACCGCGGTTGGTAAGCCGGAAAATAACCAAAGAAGGAATGGAAATAACGGTCATCGTAATAACCGCCACCGGGTTTGGCGATTTGCGCCGTTCCCGTTTTGGCCGCCACTTGATAACGGTCGAGTTTGACCGTCCCCTTAAGCAACGCTTCGTCCACCACTCGCACTAACATGCGAGTAATTTCCTTGCTGGTTTCCGGTCTCAACACTTGACGCACGACTATCGGTTTTACCTCGCTGGAAAGTTTGGTATTCTGCCGTTCGAAACGCGCCACCACGTGCGGCGTCACCAATTTGCCGCCATTACCCAAAGCGGCCAAAGCCCGAATCGTGGCAATCGGGGTAAAAGCCACCCCTTGACCGAAAGCGGCGGTGGCATATTCCACGTCGCGGCGGCTATAAAGATTCTTAATCAGATTGCGACCTTCGTTGGGCAAATCAATTTTAGTTAGATCATTAAAACCGTAATTCAGAAAATAATTTCGCTCGCGGTCATGACCAAGCTGGCCGGAAATAAAAACCATTCCGGTGTTAAGCGACTCATTCAAAACCGTTTGCATATTAACCGTTCCTCGTCCTCGCTTATCATAGTTATAAATCGTCTGACCATTAAACTCCACGGAACCGGTAAAATCAGAATAGGTGGTCGAAGCAGTCGCCGTGTCAGTATCCAACGCCGCCGCCATCATCAGCGGTTTAATAATCGACCCCATTTCAAAAAGACTTTCCACCAGTGGATTTTGGAGCACTTCCAAGGACTCTTTCTTGGCCCCGGGATCAAAATTAGGCAAAGCCGCCATAGCGATAATCGCTCCGGTTTGCGGGTCCATAATAATCCCCCCCGTTGACTTACCGCGATATTTCTCTTGGATCGCCGTCAATTCCGCCTCCAAGGTTTGTTCAACGGTCGGTTCGATCGTCAACACCAAATCAGCTTCGGTGGTTACTTTCTGACCCCAAACCGCCCCGCCGATTTCCGAGAACGCTTGGGATAAGAAACTGATAAAAGTTTTATCCGGTTCTCGAGTCAGCATTTGGTCGTAATAACGTTCCAAACCATAACGACCGGCCAATTGATCATTCTCATAACCCGTAAAACCAACCACATGCGCCGCCAAAGTACCGGCCGGATAAACCCGCCACCGCGTCTTAATCAATTGCACACCCGACAAATTAAGCGCCGCGATTTTCTTGCCAGTAACCTCGTCCAAATGAGGCAAAATTTCCTCGTAAGGGTCGGTGGTTTTGGCGGCCTTGGCCAAAAAACTGTCACGGTCCAAAGGAATAATGACGTTTAATTGGGAATAAATTTCCGCCGCGTTTTTCACTAAAGTTGGATTAAGCGCCAAAATAAAACCATTTTGCATCGTCGCCGCTCCCACCAATTGACCATCTTTAGTCTTAAAAAAAATATTACCCCGATCCGGCAAGGATTCACCCGGACGTTGATTTTGACGATCGGCGCGCTCGCGATAATAATCACCCTGAACAATTTGGATAGAAAAAAGCCGCACGATTAAAAGCGCGGAAATAACGATAATCAAAAGGGACAGAAAACGAATGCGCATTGGTCAGTTGTTGGGAGTCAAATTGGGGTGGGCCAAGGCAAAACCGGATTGATTGCTCGTTTCGATAAAGCCCAAAACACGAGCCGAATCCAGAGTGACCTTGCCGGAAAGATTAACATATTGAGTCTCCAGAGTCGAAACATCGGAAGCCAGTTCATCGGCCTGACTTAAAACTTTTTCTCGATTAGCCGCATCCCAAACAATCGCCGTCACAAAATAAACATACAAGCCGATTAACAAAATTATTCCAGCCATCATTGTTTGCACTAAACGCTGATAAGAATAATCAATCGAGAGAGTTTTAATGGTCATATTTTTTTATAATTTTTAACTGCGCGCTGCGCGAGCGAGGATTTACTAATTCTTCAGCGCGACTAGGTTTGATGGTTTTTCTGGTTACCAGTTCGCCGGCGCCACTCTCGACCCAAGATTTAAATTGAGTTTTAACCAGACGAGCTTCGAGACTATGAAAACTGATTACGGCAATCCGCCCACCGGGCTTCAAATGCTTCCACGCTTTGGTCAGTCCTTCTTTGATCGCCCCCAGTTCGTCATTAACGGTAATTCGCAGCGCTTGAAAAGTTTTGGTGGCGAAATGCAAACGCTTGTGGGTATACCAAACCGGTACAGCTCCGCGAATCACTTCGACCAATTGGTTAGTGGTGGCAATCGGGCCAAGTTTCCTCGCTTCAACGATAGCCTTAGCGATTCGACGAGAAAAATGTTCTTCGCCGTAACCGTAGATAATGTCGACCAGACTTTCTTCGCGCCAATTATTGACAATCTCATGAGCCGTCAATTTGCCGGGTGTGTCTTGGGAATTGAAAGACATCGAGAGCGGTTGTTCGCCGTGACTAAAGCTGAAGCCGCGATTGGAACCATCAAGTTGGTTGGAACTCAAACCCAAATCGAAGAGAAAGGCGTCAACTTGTTTGAGCCGCAGCTCGTCCAACACTTGATCGAGCTGTCGAAAATTGCGGACCACCAATGACACTTTACTCGGACAATTTTTGAGCTGCGTGCGCGCTTCGGCAATCGCCTCGGCATCGGCATCAATGCCAATCAAATATCCCTCGCGACCAATGGCGTCACTAATCAATTTACTGTGACCGCCGCGATTGACTGTGGCATCAACAATCGTTTGCCCTTCGGCCAACGCCAACCCCGTAATTGTTTCCGGTAAAAGAACCGGGACATGCGTCATGGTCTAAAAGACGCCAACCTCGCCCAACTTCTGCGCCAAAGCGTCGGCCTGCTTGCCCACCGCCGCTTTGTAATCTTGCCAGCGTTTCTCGTCCCAAATCTCAAGACGGTTGTGGACGCCGGCCATCACCACTTGACTATCCAAACCGGCTGACTCCTTCAAAAAATCTGGTATCAGCACGCGACCCAACGAATCGAGCTCCGCTTCTACCGCCCCCGCCAACATATAACGGTTAAAGCTCCGAGTATCCGCTTGGCCCATCGAGAGATTCCCCAATTTCTCGGCCACGCGCTTCCACTCTTTGAGCGGATAGATCGACAAACAATTGTCCAGTCCGTGAGTAATAACCACGCGACGACCAAGTTCCTGACGCAATTTCGCCGGAACGGCCAGCCGTTTTTTCTGGTCCAAAGTATGCCGATATTCGCCGATTAACATATTTATCCGCCGAGGCGTAATCCACTTTTTCCCACCACAAACATATTGTATTCCACTTCAACCCACGCAACAAGACCACTTATCCACTGTTTTTTAGTGATTATTCTGTTATGGTTACAATTAGAAAATAGCGATTGGCGCTGTTAGAATATCTGACCAAAAGGAGAAATAAACAATGAGAACGCTGGAACTGTTCTACGAAGCGGCCGGAAAGGCTTTCAAGGAAGCCAGAATTGAAAGCGACCTGCAAGGAATCACGGTGGGAGACGGTATAGTATTCTTGCTATGGCTCGACCCGACGGGAAAACTGCAAAAAACCATTTGGCCCGATGCTGTTAATAAGTGGGAGAATGTCTATCGAGAACTGCGAACCCTCAACCGCGATTCAATTCCTCCCCCGCCGATTCTCCCTGTCGACCTCTCTGGTAACTTCTCAAGATGATCATCCCGCCCCCGCGCCTCCGGAAAAACCCGCGCGCATTGGGCGGGTTTTTTTTGTTTGAGCAAGGGTTCCCCTTGCTCAATATGTTTATGATTGCTTCGGCTTCAAAGTCGGAAAGAAAATCACTTCGCGGATGTTTTGCGTATTGGTTAGAAGCATCATCAAACGGTCGATACCGATTCCCACGCCACCAGCTGGCGGCATTCCATATTCCAACGCCTCAATAAAATCCTGATCGGTCGCTTGAGCTTCAGCGTCGCCGGCGGCTTTTTGTTTGTCTTGTTCGGCAAATCTCGCCGTCTGTTCTAAGGGGTCATTAAGTTCAGAAAAGGCCTTGGCCACTTCCATTCCCCCCGCCACCAATTGGAAGGCGTCCACCAAATCAAGGTTATTTTCAAGCTGTTTAGCGAGCGGCAAATAATTTTTGGGATAATCAATAATAAAGGTTGGCTGGATTAATTTCGGCCGGCAAACTTTTTTGTAAATTGCGTCCATTAATTTTTCTCGCGCCTCGCTCTTCTCCGCCTTAATCCCCAATTGGCTCGCTCTCAAAAACAAATCTTCGCGTTTGATATTTTCCGGGTCGGGAATCAAAGCGTAACGTTTTAACAAATCAAAATAAGTAACCACCTTAAACTTACTAGCGAAATCAATCAGTTGATTATCAAACGAGATTGTCGTCCCGCCGGTTAACTCTTTAACTAAAGTGAGCATCAGTTTCTCCACCAAAGTTCTTTGGGTTTCGGCGCTAGAGTAGGCCTCATAAAATTCCAACATCGTAAACTCCGGATTATGGGTCGCATCAATCCCCTCATTGCGAAAGTTGCGCGACAGGCTATAAACGCGAGGGAAACCGCCCACCAACAGCCGCTTGAGATACAGCTCTTCGGAAACTCGCAAAAACATCTCGATATCCAGAGCGTCGTGATGAGTTTTGAACGGTTTGGCCGTGGCGCCACCGGCCAGTGGTTGAAGAATCGGCGTTTCCACTTCCAAAAAACCGGCTTGGTTTAAGAAATTTCTAATGGCAGTAATTAAATTAGAACGAAAAATATAACGCTCGCGCACCTCCGGCGACATTAAGCTATCGAGATAACGGCGCCGAAAACGTTCTTCCACATCCGCCAAGCCGTGCCACTTATCCGGCAATGGCCGCAAACTTTTGGCCAACATCTGCCAACTTTTCACCGCTAAAGTTTTCTCTTCCCGTTTGGTGACGAAGAGCGAGCCGGCCACGCCGATGAAATCGCCGATATCCACCGTGTCGCGAAAAAGCGCAAAATCGGCTTCGGTGATTTCATCTTTCTTGATTACGCCCTGAAAATTGGCCGTGCCATCATTGAAATCAAAGAAAAGAATTCCACCCTGACCGCGCAATGCCCTGACTCGGCCAACCAGATTAATCGGCTTTTTCCGCGTGGATAATTTGGTGAAATTTTTGACCACTTCAGCCAACTCGTAATCGCGTTTAACCGCGACCGGATAAGGATTAATCCCCTTGGCGCGCAAGAGTTCCAACTTCTTCAGTCGTTCCGTCCGCAATTCTTCCAAGGAAGCCATATTATTGAATATTTAAAATTTTATAAGTTATTTCACCGCGAGGAGTTCGGATAATGACTCGTTCGCCTTCCTTTTTACCCAACAAACCGGCGCCCAATGGCGATTGATAAGAGATTTTACCCGTGGCGACATCGGTCTCTTCCGAACCAACCAAAGTAAAAATCTGGTCTTCCTGGCCATTTTCCCGACGCACTTTAAGGGTCGAACCGATTTCCACCTTCGTGCTGTGATGCATCGAGATAATTTCCGAGCTTTTCAAGATTACTTCCAACTGACTGATGCGGTCCTCAATATCCGACTGTTCCTCGCGCGCGGCGTGATACTCCGCGTTTTCCGACAAATCCCCCAACGCCTTGGCCGTTTCCAAACGTTCTGCCACCTCCCGCCGACGATTAAATTTAAGATCTTCCAATTCCTTAGCCAATTCCTCGTGTTTCTCTTTCGTTAAGTAATTTTTTTCCATCTCGGGTATTTTAGCTTTTTTTGCGGTGGTAGTCAATCGGCGCTGTAATGTTAAAATTACGTTATTTCACCGTTACTTTTTTCACCAAGAGCGCCAATAAATTTTTCACGGCCGTTTGCGCCTCGGCTTCGCTAGGACTATCCACGAATTGTTGCCACGCGGCGAGAATTTCCTTGTCATTTAATTCGCGCACGGAATTTTCAAGCAAAAGTCGCGTCTCAAAATCAATTTCCCCTTTCGACTGAAGCACCTTTTCAATAAAAACATTCAAGAAATTCAAAGTCTTAGCGTTAAAACGATAAGTCGCCAGATCGGTTTGCGTTCGGGCTAGAGTTTGCGACACCGCTTGATATCGAAACAGAGCCGCTCCAGCAATCACCGCCGCCAGCAAACAGATTCCAATAATTATTTTGTTCATCATATTATTCATATATTTATAATTTTATTTTTTAATTATTGCCCCAGCCATCGCCACCAAAACCATTTCTGGAATAATTCGATATTCTGGTGCACGCCGCGACCGTTCTGCACCGTGAATGGTTCGCTGATATAATTATCATATCCTTTAATTCGCGCTTCCAATCGATATCTCCCGGGCGACACCAAAAACGCGTACGAACCGCTAATGTTTGTCACCTGCGGATTCTCTTGGAAATAATCTTGGGCGGGCCAGATAATCCATTCACTAGAGGCGGGGTCTTGGACGTAGAGAATAACCATGACGTTCGGCAGGCGGGTTTGTTTGCCACTGCCGGCCGCTTCATACACATACCCCTCCGGGTCCACCACTGTTTCCAGTCGCACCACCCGTCGTCCCATTTTAACATCTTGATAATCAATCACGGTCATTACTTCGTAATCTCCCGCCACTTGAGGCGCGGTAATGGTGGCCGTATAAATACCGTCGCGGTCCGGGTCGGTATATTCAAACTGGGTCGTGACTAATTGCCGTTCGATCGGTATCGCCGGTTCCGATTTATTCCAGTTTTGTCCCAACATAACTGACGAAGCCAAGAGGGTGGCAAACGGAATAGACGGCTTAGCAACGCTAGCTAAGGCAGCCGTTCGCGAACGAAACAACAAGTAACCAGTGACGCTGCGTGCTGGTCCGTCAGGTTTGATGGTTAAAGTAAGCTGTCGGCCGACAATCGTGTTCACTTGTTGGACCGGTTGCCCTTGATTATTGATTGTTAGAACAGTGTTAATGTCTATTAGACCATTAGCGGTTTGAGTAAAGACAACCTCGGCAGGCAGGCCTCGCTTGGCTTTCGCCGATAATTTGCCAACCGGCACGCCACGCTCCAATTCTTGGCGGAAAGCCAGTCTGGCTTGAGGGTTAGCGACCAGAGTCAAAGCTGGTAAAACCAATTTGACATTTTTTATTTCGGTAATATCGGACGCCTTCGTAATTCCCGCCCCTTTGAGCGTTTGTTCCAGGCCGGGAAATTTCTGCGCCAAAGCGCGCAACTCGCTCGGCAAAGGCGCCAGCACCAACTCGTTAATTCTTTTTTGGTCGATGAGATTCCACTTGCCGGCCATAGAAAGCGGAGCCGTCTTAGCCACCAAAACTGGTGGCGGTGTCGCCGGCGGTATTACTTTGGGAGTCGATTTAAACCAAATTGGCGCTACTAACGACTTCAACGCGCTAACGGCCAAATCGGCAACATTAGCAAAAGTTTGAATTAGAAATCTGGGCCGATGAGAGCCACCGGTGGTCGCCGCCACCACCTCAACCGGCCTGGCGCTGGTTGGCCGCCAATCAGTCGCTACTTTGTAATCCATCGAATTACAGGAGCTGGTAATTGCGCAATTAAAAATAATCCAACCTAAATTATCGTTCCAGGCATAGCCGGAAAATTCTCCGCTAGAATTGATCGACACCCCGCCGCCGGCCGGAGCAAAATGAATCCAGCCCGCCGTCTCCGACCAAGCATAACCGGAAAGCGCGCCATCAGCGGTATTTGCCACCTTATAATCAACCATCGCGCAGGAACTGTCGTTTGAGCAATTAAGCGAAAGCCAACCGATATTTTCTCCCCACACGTAGCCGGAAAGCGCGGTATCGGTAATTCCCACGCTTCCGCCATCGGCGCGCCAATCAAGCCAGCCCGCATTTTCCGTCCACGCATAATGGTTACTCGCGTCAACGGTGCCATTCGTAATCGAAGCCACCGCGACCAACGGAAACAGCGCCGTCAGATTACCCAGCAAAAAGAATATTAAAAATGTTAGAGTAAATTTCTTACTCATGATTAGTTTGCTTATACTATAATACTATAGTCTGATTAAAAAATACACTCCGCCTGTTTTTTCTTTCCGCCGGTTGTTGGCCGCTTATTTAATTTGTCGAAAAAACAAACGCCGCTCCGCCAGCGCCGCCAAGTTTGAACGGAATTTTGAACAAGCTTTATTATGGTTAGAACAAGAACTAAAAACCAAAACTTGGAAACCTGGACAATATGAGTGCTTTGTCGTCGCCGAACCAAAATGTCGGGAAGTGTGGGCAGCTGATTTTCGCGACCGCATCCTGCACCATGTCCTGGTGGGTTATTTGGAACCGACTTTTGAGCGACAATTTATTTTTAACTCCTACGCTTGCCGTAAAAACAAGGGTACCCACCGAGCCATCCGGCGAGTGGGACGGCTGATTTCCGCTCAACCATTTTTTTATCTGCAACTTGATATCGCCAGCTTTTTCACCAGTATTGATAAAGAAATTTTATTCGACCTGTTAAAAAAGCGCACCCGAAATCCGGACATCCTCTGGTTGGCCTATAAAATTATTTTTCACCAACCGCGAGAAAACTGCGTCATCCACGATAAATATAATCTGCTTGCCCAAGTACCGCTCGCCAAATCACTTTTCCACGCCCCGCTGGGCAAAGGTTTGCCGATTGGTAACTACACTTCGCAATTTTTCGCCAATGTCTACCTCAATGAACTCGACCACTATGTCAAACACAAATTAAAATGCCGCCACTATTTCCGCTATATGGACGACTTCTTATTGCTTCATCATTCCCCCAGCCAATTGGAAAAATGGAAACAAGCCATCGGCAAGTTTACCGCTGATATCCTCAAATTGAAACTTCACCCAAAAAAGCAAATCATCGGGCCGGTCCGCCAGGGAATTGATTTTTTAGGCTATATTATCAAACCAAATTACATCTTAGCTCGCCGGCGCATTATCGGCACCTTTAAGCACAAATTAACTGAATTTAATAATCAGTTAGCCGGCGCCACTACGGCCGAAACCATCGAGGCCGTGGTAAAACAAGCTCATGCCGCCAGTAATTCTTATTTTGGTCATTTCCAGCATGGCAATTGTTTTTCCTTGCGAAAGACGTTGTACGAAAAGCACTTCGGCCGGCTCAAAGAATATCTTGAGCCGGCCGACAAACATTTCTCTCATTTGAAAATAATCAAGATATGAAGTGCGGGGACTTTTAGGGCGGAACACGGCGCGGAAGCGGTTACCATTGTTGACGTTATTGTTGTTGAAGTTCGAGCAGGCGTTAGCGCCGCCGTTCCGGGCGTTGTTGTTGTTGTGCTGCTCCGAGAGCCGCGCTCTTCCACTATTCGTAGCAATGAGCGACAGTCGCCGAGCGACCCACACCCATTTTGAGCTTATGCCCCGCGAGATGAGACGATTATGCCTATCTCACAGGGCGGGAAGAGCTGAAATCCCCTGATTTCTTGCGCGCTCCTTGGACCCGTAGGCGCCAAAGACTCTGGCTTTGTTATTATACCTCAATTATAATAAACTTCATGCGGCGAGATTTTCAAAAGTGGCGGAAATTTAACCGCGATATGTTTTGGGGCTTACCATGATTGAATTTTTACACCAAACGGACCCCTTACGGGGTCCTCGGGTGCCTAACGGCAATAAGTAACTTTAGTTTAACAAATAGACAAATAATGTCAATATACGTTTGTATGATTAAACACCTTTCTCTTTACTGGCCCATTTTTGCCAGCCACTGATTTGTCGGGCGATATTTTCCACTTGACGATTAAATGCTTCCAACTTGCCCGGAGAAATTATTTTCAAATCAAACGCCAAACGGAGACAAACCCGAAGACTTTCCAATTTAATCCCCAACTGATTAAGAGTTTCGCGCTTATCTCTAGCGGCGTTGGCCAAAGCCACCAAATCCAGAAGTTCGTGGCCGGACTGCTTAATCTTCTCGCCAAGCGTATATTTATGTTCGCGGGGAAAATTACCGGCCATCCGGTAAGCTTCCAGAGTTAGAAGGTAAACGGTTTGAAAAATTTTAATGTGATCGCAGCGCATGCATTAGGCCATAAAATTTAAATCAAGTCTACTTGACTCTAATTCCTCACAGGAATAAACTTTGGACATTAGTGGCTTCGGCCTCCGAGATTCCCCGCCTTTGGCGGGGTTTCGTTTGTCTCTTGTTTAAGAAAAGCATCAATCTTATTGATAATTTCCACAAATTCCGCATCTGGCAATACTCGGATTTTGCGCAATAATCTCTTAGTGCTCACTGTCCGTATTTGCGACACAATAACTGATTGGGCTTGCTTTTCATACCGGATAGGATAATAAAATCTACCATCACCGGACCGGCTGGTAATGGGCAACACCCAAGCCATATCTTTATTAAATCTTTTAACCAAAAGAACTGGGCGCTCAAAATTATCATTCTTGCCGTCTGTTTCTACCCCAATATTTGCTCCCAAGGAACACCACCACACTTCTCGTTCGTAAAAGAAAAAGTTTTGATTAATTTTTTTGTCATCAACTTCTTTCTTAATTTCATTCCAACTATCAAAATCTTTACTCATTTTTCAATTTCTAAATTTTTAAATTAAAAAAATAATCAAATTGGAATCAGGGGAATTTCTAAGGGCGGAACACGGCGCGGAAGCGGTTACCACTGTAGACGTTACTGTAGTTGAAGTACGAGCAGGCGTAAGCGCCGCCGTTCCGGGCGCTGTAGTGGTTGTGCTGCTCCGAGAGCCATTCATAATTGCCGTTGTTAGCCAAGTCTATAAACTCGTCCGTCCGACCCGCTTGACCGCCGTAATTACCGAAGGTTTTGTCGGAGGATGACGCGTTGGCAGTATTCTCGTAGTTATTACCACCGTCTTTGTAGCCGCAATAACCAAATAAGTCGTGAGCCGTGGGTAAGCGGGAACCTTTCCAATTAGTCAAAACTTCTTCGGTTAAAGGACCGTTGTTACCGTTTAATTCATCATCATCATTGCCGTCAACATCGGAATTAGGGTTATTGGTAGCGTGCGGGATAAGATAGACGATGGCGAAAGTGGAACCGGTGTCGGGCGAGCCGGCGGTCCAGCCGTCTACGGTAATAACGGTCGTGGTATTGCTTTCAATTCGACCGGAACCGCCGGAACCGGTACCGCCAGTAATCAGAACTTTTTGCCCCACCCAGGCGTTAGGATTTAAGACCAGTGAGGAATCGGTAATGGAAGTGGTGCTGGTAGCGGTGGCGGTGCCGGTTTTCACCGCGCGACTGGCTTCCGTCGGCAAAAGATCGCGAACGCCGTCATAGCAATCGGTCTTGGCTAAGGCGATATTGCCCGAGCCGGCTTTGGCGGCGGTGGGATAACTACCCCAGCTGACAGTGCCATTTAGAGCGTTAGTTCCGGGTGTACAATTCCAGTCACCAATCCAGGAGTTGTCATACCAGGCAAAGCCGTCATCTTCAATAAAGAAAATTGAAGTTTCATCCGGCGTGCCGCAATTTGAAGCATAGGTGGCAGAAAGCCAGGAACCATAAACAGTGATGGTGTCTAGAGTGTTTGATTTAACCACACCCCAACAGTTGGCGGCGGCGCCCGAGGCGATTTTAACGACCATGTCGGCGTAGTTTGTGGTCATATCCGCGGTCGCCTTTTTAAGTGTGGAGAGAGAACCGCCAGCCGCGGCCGCTTGGGAAGTGGTGGCGGTGACGGCGATTTGCTCAGAACCGTTCCAAGACAATAGCGAGGTGGTAACCGCGGCCGCTTGAACGCAAATACCGTCTTCCGAATCGGTGGTATCGCCATCGCCGTTAGCATCAGCAAACCAGTACCAGTTAGGATTTTGGGCATCGCAAGTGGTTTGGGTGATAGTCGTGCCTCCGGTCCAACCAGTGCCCGGATAACCGGCGGCGGAAACCGTGTAGGAACCAGTGAGACCGAAGATATAAGAGCCAGACTTGATATTGGCGGCGGTAAAATTAGCGGAAGAAGTGGAAACGGTTACAGAATTAGCGCCACTGTAATAACCTTGAGGCACGGTGAGGACGAGCGAAGTTGATTGAGCCGAAGAGGAAGCGACGACAGTATCGCCCGTGGCGACGGGAATAGTGCCGGTAACATTGGCGGCCGTACTGGAACTAAAGGTGGCGGTGGCAAGAACATCGCCAAAACCGGCGTTGCCTGAAGCCTCAATCAAAGTGCCGACAAGACCAAAAAGATAAGCGCCGGATTTAATATTGGTGGCGATAAAACCGGAACTGGTGGTGGAAACCGTGGCGGTCGTGCCATTGTAATAGCCAGGTGGCGGGGTGAGAATAAGTTTGGTGGTACTAGTGGCAGTGGAAGAAGCGGCCGACTCGCCGGACTTGAAAGTGGGAATCGCGTCGTAAATGGCAGTGAGAGTGTGGAAGGTGGATTGTGGCGTGGTGGTGGGAGCAAAGTTGTGATTGCCCGCGGTGGCGCCGGTGTTGACGACCAATCGATTATAAATATCAGAGAGTGTATAACTGGTGGCCGTGCCGGGGGAAGTGGCGGGTGAGAGCGAACCGGCTTGAACCAAAGTAAACACCACCACGGTCGGTAAAATAATGGCGATAATAAGTTTGACTGATTTCATCTCCTGATTATTATACCTAATTGTATTCAAAAAAACACCAACCGCAAAAAAACGCTTGCGCTTACTCAACCACCAACTTGGTTTTTGTTTTCTTGGCGATTTCTTTTATCCATTTCTCGTGTCGAGCAAACTTACCAGAAGTGGCCGCGTCTTCAACCCGCAAATCTTGAATCGTTCCAACCAAACCATCCACGGCGTTTAAAATTTGGTTTGTTGTTTTCTTTATTTCTCTGACCTCTTTTTTGATTTCTCCGACTTCCCCTTGAGTCGATACCAATGACATTTCCACGCGTGATAAATCTTCTTTGGTAGCAAAGACTGTCGTTAGTTTTTTGATGTCCTGATTGGTAATCATATCGCCTCGTAGTATATCACGACCTCAATTCACCACCAAATATTCCGGCGTGTTAATCACCATCCAGTCAAATAATTGCCGCATCACGTAAGTTGCGCCAACCAAATTGGTTTTGGGCCCGCGCTCCATTACCACCGCGAAAGAATAGCGCGGATTATCATAAGGAAAAAAGCCGGTTACCCAGGAATTCATATATTCATTATTTACCCCCACTTGAGCCGTGCCGGTTTTGGCGGCCACCGGTACCCCGGGAATATTCAAACTATTAGCGGTCCCGCCATCGTTAACTCCCATTCTCATTCCTTCGCGCACAATTTGATAATTAGGCGCCGCAATCTCCGAAATTTGCCGTCCGGCCGGCGCCGTCGAAGTCGCCATTTTTAATACCGTAGGGGTCATTAATTTACCGGACGTGGCAATCGCGCCGATCACTCGCGCCACCTGCAAGGGCGTAACTTGGAAACCATACTGGCCGATGACCGTATGATAAGTATTACCCAAACGCCAATCCGGATCAGTGGGAAAAGTTTTGGCTTTCCATTCCGGCGTGGGAATCATCCCAGCTTCTTCTCCGTCCAAATTAATTCCGGTCTTTTCGCCATAACCGAGCAATTTGGTATATTTATCAATCTTGGTGATACCCATTCCTCGCTGATCTTCGAAACCACCACCGATCGCGTAAAAATAAATATCCGAAGACACCGCAATCGCTCGCCGGATATCCACCCAGCCGTGGATTTTCCAATCTTTAAAAATGGAGAATTGACCGGGACTATACGGATTCTCCACTTTGATTGTGCCGTTGGCTAAAATTTGTTTGTCCGGAGAAATAATATTTTCATTAAGTGCACCAAGCGCCATCACCGGCTTCACAATCGAACCGGGCGCGTACAAACCGCGAATTGCCCGATTAAGAAACGGCTGGCGTTTATCAGTCAGATAAGAATTAATCTTTTCTCGATCACTACCATTAGAGAGCACATTGGAATCGTATTCGGGAACGCTGACCAGCGCCAAAACTTCACCAGTGTTCACATCGAGAATTACTCCCGACCCGGCTTGATAATTCTCCTGATTCATCAAATCGTCAATCGCCGAGTAAAGTTTGCTTTGAATTTTCGCGTCAATAGAAAGGTCAATCGATTCGCCATGAGTCGGTTCCTGAAGCACGTGTTCGGAAATTACTTCACCTTTGACGTTCACTTCTTCGATTTTCAAACCGCGACCACCTTCCAAAGCGCTGTTCATTGCCCGCTCCACGCCAGCTCGGCCAATCAATTCCTTGGCTGCATATTTTCCGGTTTTGGATTCTTCGACCGTCGGATAACCGATATAACCAACCAAGTGGCTAAAACCGAGCTGATTAAGGTAAACCCGACCAGCCTGGTCGTTCCAGGCCAGTTCTTTTCCTTGACGATCTCTAATCAAACCGCGCTCGGCAAAAATCGGAATTTGGCGCAAAGTATTATTTAAACTGCGTTGAGTAAATTCCGGTCCTTGATTAATTTGCAGATCAGCGACCTTGGCGGTGAAAACCAGCAACACTAATAAAAAGAAAAGGAATAGGATTTGAAAGGCGGTTTTTTTTATCGGTTTCTCAATCCGACCTTCAAAATGATGGATATTGAAGGCCGGCAAATTGGAAGAATCCAAAAAAATTTCGTCCGGCTCAATTTGGTGATAATTTTTCATCCCGTTAACAGCTTAGCGCGAAATCATAACCATCGTTTTAAAATCTTCCGCCAGATAAACCGCGGCAAGTCCAAACACGGAAAACATTAGCGGAAAACCAACTGGCGTCACTCCGGGCGCGGCATAGAGAAAATCAAAAATTAACGCCGGCGCCAGTATCTCATAAAAATGATGGTAACGAATTATTCCCGCCAAACCAAAAATAATCGACAACCACGAAGGCAACCATAACACCGCCAAAATAATAACGACGGAATAAATAATTCTACCGGCCATGAATCTCCAGATAATGAATAAAGGAAAGATTAATGGGCGTGCGAATTAAAACTGTTTGCAATGATTCGCCTGGGTCATTATCCACCGCCCCCACCGTTCCGACCATTAGCGGCGTGGCGGTGTTTCCGACCATCACCGAATCTCCCGCTCTGATTTCCAAATTGCGCGGTAATTCCACTTCCAAATTGCCATTTCCTTTGCCGGAGGCCACGGCCGAAACATTATTAGGCCCGATTAAAACCGGCACTTGGGAACCCGGGGCCGAGATTAATTTAATTTTTACCAGTGGACCAACCCAATCAATCACCGCTCCCGCCCAAACATTTTTCTTAAAAGTCACATGGTCGCCGGCGGCAATTTCGGAATTTTCCGGCACGGCCGCCAAAATAATATCAAAGGGCGAATTCCACTGATGAGAGATGACTTCGGCGACCGTGATTTTGGGTTCATTCCGAATCAAGTCAATTTCTTGACGCAACAATTGATTGTCCGTTTCCAGAATTTGGTGGTCGACTAAAGCGGCCGCCAATTCAACCAATCGCTGTTTAAGTTTATTATTCTCAATGACTAAAGCCTGTTTGGCGCGTAAAGCGCTATCGGCGCTCTGAATGATGGCGGTTAAATGATTACCAAAACGCAAAACCGGCGAGGCCGCCAATAAAACGATTCGTCCCAAAGTATTATTTAAAAAAGAACCGCCGATTACCAGCAATAAACAAACCACAATTACCGCGAGCGCGCGGCGCCATTCCCCTCGTCCTCGCCGACGTCTATTGAACTCCATCATCCTCATCGCTAATTAAAATATCTTGATATTTAATTAAGTTTTCCAACACCACACCAGTGCCGCGAACCACGGCCGTTAACGGATCTTCGGCTAAAGAGACTGGGACTTTCAATTCGTGCTCCAAAAGTTCTTTCATCCCGCTTAATAACGAACCGCCGCCGGTTAAAATTACTCCATTATGCATTACATCAGAAATTACTTCCGGCGGCGTTGATTCTAAAACTTCCTTAATCGCATCAACTAAAATCATCACCGACGGACCAATTGCTTCCTTAATGTCAGCATCAGTTAAGACCACCTCTTTGGGTAAACCGGTCACCAAGTCGCGTCCGCGAATCGTTACGTCAACTAATTCTTTCGATTTCCACACTGAACCAATCGCCACTTTGGCATCCTCGGCGGTTTTTTCTCCCAACAAGATTTTAAATTCGTCGCGCACGTAAGCGACAATATCCGAATTCAAACGATCGCCGGCGATTTTCAGACTCTTGGCGCGCACAATGCCACCAAGTGAAATCACCGCGATGTCCGTGGTGCCGCCGCCAATATCCACCACCATTTGCCCAACCGGGTCATGCACCGCCAAACGGATACCCACCGCCGCGGCCATTGGTTCCTCAATAATGAAAACTTGACTGGCGCCGGCGCTGCGAGCCACGTCGCGAACCGCGCGAATTTCCACATTAGTCACGCCGGTCGGCACCCCCACCAATACTCGCGGCCGCCAAAAGCGGCGCGGCGTTTTCTTGTTAACTTTGCGAAAAAAATAAGCCAACATTTCTTCCGCCACTTCAAAATTAGAAATGACGCCATCCACCAACGGTCGCACCACTGTGATATGTTGCGGCGTCCGACCCACCATCTGTTTAGCGTCGTTACCCAAAGCCACGATCCGACCGGTCTTTTCATTGATCGCCACAATCGTCGGTTCATTAATTACAATCCCCTGACCTTTAACGTAGACCAGGGTGTTAGCCGTGCCCAAATCGATCCCAATATCATCAGAAAATAAATTATAGAATCGTTCCAGCATAATTAGTGGTCATCGTCACAGCGCCGCTTTGGCGATTCTTCAATTCAAATTGACCGGTTTCGAGCGTTTTTTCGCTTACGACCAAACGTTCTGGAATTCCCAACAAGTCGCTGTCGGCAAATTTTTCCCCGGCGGAAACCTCGCGCTCATCCCACAAGACTTCTTCGCCCGCCGTGGTTAGACGATGATAAATTTCGGCCGCTTTTTGTTCCACGGCTTTATTTTTAGATTTTAATTCAATTAAGTGAAGGGTAAACGGCGCAATCGCCTTCGGCCAAACCAAACCTTGATCATCAGCCAGAGTCTCCGCCGCCGTTCCCATCAGACGCCCGGGACCGATGCCGTAACTGCCCATCACCACCGGTTTCTCCACCCCTGTTTCATCGCGATACTTTAAACCAAGCGTCTCCGAAAAACGCGTCCCCAGTTTGAAAATATTACCGACTTCAATCGCTTTACGCGGCATTAATTTTTCTTTTTTCAAACCCAAATCCGCCAAAACTTCCGGCGTGCAGACTTCCAGATTAACCGCAATTTTCTTCTCTTCATCGACATAAATCGTGTCTTCACCAGCCTCGCATAAAGTTTGGAACTCATGGCTATATTTGGAAAAAGCGCCGCCGGAAGCGAAGGTGCGATAAGTCCGGTCGCCGACACCAACGCGAGTAAAAATTTTCTCGTAAGCGATTATCACCCGCTCGTAAAAATCATCCAACTCTTCTGGCGTTCGAGCGAATGAATAGAGGTCCTTCATTAAAAATTCGCGGCCGCGAAGCAGGCCGCTCTTCGCTCGCGCTTCATTGCGAAACTTAGTTTGAATTTGGTAAACGGAAAAAGGCAAATCGCGATAAGAAGAAACATAATTGCGCGCGATTGCCGTAATCGCTTCCTCATGCGTCCAACCGAGGCCAATCTCGCTGCCGCCGACCAATTCTGTTTTAAACCAAACTTCCCGCGAATCGCCATCCCATCGGCCAGTCGCCCTCCAGATTTCCGGATTTTGAAAAGCGGACAAATAAAGTTCCTGCGCGCCGAGCACGTTCATTTCTTCGCGGATGATATCATTAATTTTATTAAGCACTCGCAAACCCAAAGGCAAATAGGAATACACGCCCGCCAATTCCTTATGCACAAAACCGCCTCGAATCAACAGCTCCGCGTTCTTCGCCACTTCGTCCTTCGGCCCCTCCCGCCGCGTCTTGGTAAAAAGTTGAGATTGCTTCATGGGCATATCTTACTCTTTTAAAATAAGGCGGTCAAAGCGGGCTTGACAGATTTATATCAATAGTGTAGCATATAGGCAGAATAGCAGTGTCGCTGTTCTGAACCTTGAAAACTGGCCTTTTAGAAAGGGGCAGAAAATGGATAAAATGAGAAAAGTGTTTTGGTGGTGGGGTGGAATCATCGCCGGGCTGATTGTTATGTACTTCTGGGTTAGTCCCACCGGCAACCAACCAGGAACCACCACTCAGCCGAACGCGACAGGAGTGGCCCAGGTCACAACCGCGCAAATCGAGAAGGCTCTTAGTAAAGCTCAAGCCGGCGATCTGGTTGAGTTTTACAATGAGAACATTGGGGTTGTTGGCGGAATCCAGATGGACAAAAACAATCAGGCCTGGCTCCAGATTAGGGTCCCTTTTTTTGATGACACGTATAATGACATCTGGTTCCCGGTCAGTCATTGGGCTAAGAGAGTGGCGATGGTTCACTACGCCGGCACGGAATCTTACAATCTCGCTGCCCGCAGCCTGATCATGAGATACATCGGGAAACCAAAACCAACTACTCAACCCGCCACCGCTTCGACACAGTAACTTCACCGTCAACACCGTCCGTCAACACCGAGTGTTGACGGACGTCGCCCAACCCGCCTCGTTTTGCGAGGCGGGTTTTTCTTTTTATTTAAAAAATAATTTAACAATATCCGAATAGGTCACCACCGCCATCAATAAAAGAAGGAAACCGAAACCGACCAAATTCAAAGTGTTGGCGATTACTGGTTTGATTTCACTGCCTTTGATTTTCTCAATCAATAAGAAAAGCAAGCGGCCGCCGTCGAGCGCCGGGAAGGGCACCAGATTAATCACCGCCAAGTTGATGGAAATAAGCGCCATAAATGAAAGAATGTAGACGAAACCCATCAGCCGCGCATCGCCGACTAAACCGACTAAACCGACCGGACCGGTCACCGCTGATAAACCGCTTTCGCCTTGAAAAGCGCCGATGACAAAACTAACAATGGTTTTCGCCGTTAAATAAGTCAGATCAATGGTCAACTTAAGCCCTTCCCAAACGGCCGGAAAAAATGATTTTTGCACCATGGCGATATTATCCATACTGATACCGATGGCCGCTTTGTTCTCAATCAAACCGGCAATCGGTTTGATTTTCACGAAAGTGACCGGCGAAACGCTCGATTGTTTACTCTCATCAAAAATTTTTCCGCGATTATAAAATAAACGCAACTCGTCGTTTGAGTGATCAGTAATAAATTTTTGAACGATTTCCGGCGTAAGCGGCGAAACGGCGCGAACTTGTGAATTAGTCGCTAACTCTAATTGACTGATCGCATCTCCTGTCTTCAATCCCGACTGCTCAGCCGGTGAATCGGGTAAAACACTGGTAATCACTAACTGAACATGCGAAGCGTGATCGCTGGCCACGATTTGATCGGCCGGCGTCGGCAAACCGATTATAAAACCAAGGGAAATAACTAACCAAGCCAAAATCAAATTAAAAGTAACGCCCGCCACCAACACCAGCGCCTGCACCCACTTGGGCTTGGCAATTAAACTTCGCTCGCGATCAGGGCCAGAAATTGACTCCTCATCGGGATTCTCACCAAAAATTTTCACAAAACCGCCGAAAGGAATAATGTTAATCGAGTAAATAGTCTCCCCTTTCTTCCAACCAAACAACCGCGGCGGGAAACCCAAACCAAACTCATCCACCCTGACACCGGCGCGCTTGGCCACGATAAAATGGCCAAACTCATGCGATAAAATCAAAATCGCCAGAATCACAATAAAGATAACGATAGTCATAATTAATTTTCGATTTCGGTTTGCTTGCGTTTGCCGGCCTCGTTCAAATATTGATTGGCGCTATCGATAATTTTTTGCAACTCGTCTTTCAATCGAAATTTTTCATCCTCGCTCACTTCCCCCGATTTTTCTTTGGCTTGAATATCGTTCCAAGTTTTCTCGCGCGCTTGACGCAGTGAAATGCGCGCTTGTTCGATTTTTTCGTTGGCCACCTTGTTTAAAATCTTGCGTTTATCGGCCGTCAGTTCCGGAAAAATAATTCGCAGCGAAACGGAATCGGAAGTGATGGACACGCCCAAATTGGCCGCTTGTACAGCCGACTCCACACCACGCATTTGGCTTTTATCCCAAAGCGTAATCCGGAGTGTCCGCGGATCCTCCACCCCGATCGCGCCCACTTGTTTGAGCGAGACACGTGAACCGTAAGATTCCACCGAAACGCCGTCGAGTAAAGCTGGTGTTGCTCGACCGGTCCGAATCGCGGAAAACTCCCGCGCCAACCATTCCTCGATTTCCTTAATCTCCGCTTTTAACAAATTAAAATTATAGGCCATATTGAGAGGATTATAACAGAAACTGCTCAAATTGCGAACAAAAAAACGACCCACCCGCGCAACGGCGAATGGGTCGAGGTTGTTAGAAGTCTGACGTCTAACATTACTGCGGCGGAACCCAAGCAGTAATTTGCTCTTCGCTCATACCAAGATGAAGCCCGAGACACAACAACTTTCGTCGAACCTCACGAGAAGTGGTGGTCCCAAAATTGCGCACCTCCTTGAGCAAATACTCGTCCGTAAGCCGAACTAAGTCTCTTATAGTTCTCGCTCCGGCTAAATCGAGACATTTGCGTGCTCGAGTAGTCAACTCCAGTGTGTCAACCGGATGATCCAAAACATTGGGAGACACATCTCGACTTGGAAATAACGGGTTGGTTATTGCTATCGCACTTCTAACGTTAATATCCGCGATCACCTCCCTAAGACGCAAGTTCTCTTGTTCCAATCTCTGAATATGGCTCCACACCTCTTGAGGATGGTCGGAAACATACCTAAAGTTCATTTCATATTCTCCTTTTTCTGGGTTTTCGATTTTCAAACTCCACCTTTACAACTACCATATTTATCAAAAACTGTCCAGCAAACTTGCAGAAGCTCGGCTTCTGCAGATTAAAACTGTCAAGATGCCAAAAAAATATCGAGGTTCGACCTCGCTACAAAGGTTCGACCTCGCTACAAAACTACCGCTAGATGTTCCAAAATTAAGCGCGTGGAAGCGGCGCGATCGTTAAGATAATCTCGCGCTTGCTCGAGATCACGGAGCGCCGAAACCGTCTTGGTCCCGACGGTTTCGGCGCCGAGATTGCGTTCCAAAATCATTTCCAAATTCTGGACTAATCTAATCGCCGCCGTCCTCGTCTCGGCCGGTGTCTCACTCGCCTCCAACAATTTCTGGACCAAGGTCAAACGCTCTTCCGGTACCGCCGCCAAAAATTTCTCGGCTTCGGCCAACATCTCCTTAGAAAATAACGTTTTCGGGTCAAGTGTAATAATCTGCAATCGCGACAGAAGCGTCGGCAAGAACATTTGCGCCGTCGGCGCCACCAAGAAAAATTTTGTCCGTAATGCTGGCTCTTCCAGAGTTTTCAAGAGCGCCTGTTGCGCCTCGGTGGTAATGCTGTCAAACTCAATAATGAACACTCGTTCCTCCGTTTCGCTTACTTGCCGCGCCTGCTTTTCGCGCAATTCGCGACTTTCATTGATGCCGAATGATGGCAAAGATTGATGAATGATTTCCGCGGTCGCCAATCGTTTTTTCAATTCCCAAATTATCACTTCCGCCGGACCGACAACTAGATAAGCATGGTGCGTTAACTCGTCAAACATCAATCAATTTTTCGCGATAATACTCTTTTTATAAGTCTCCAAGTGGTCGAGCGCGATCCCCGTTCCCTTCACCACGCAATAAAGCGCGTCCTCCGCCAAATAAGCTTTGACTCCCGTCCGCCGATAAACCAGTTCCGGCAAATTGGCTAGCATCGAGGAACCGCCGGTCATAATAATTCCGTGGTCGATAATGTCGGAAGCCAACTCCGGCGGCGTAGTTTGAAAAACAATTTTAATCGCTTTCACAATCTCCCGCAATTCATTATCAATCGCCTTCACGATTTCGTTGGTTTTAATCATCGTGGCGCGCGGCAAGCCAGTGAGAAAATCACGACCTTTAATTTCATACGACTGTTCTTCTTCCAGTGGCACCGCCGAACCAATCTTTATTTTCACTTCTTCCGCCGTCTTATCGCCAATCGCTAAATTGAAAGTCTTTTTGATATAATCGGCGATAGCTTGGTCAATTTTATTGCCGGCGCACTTCACGGAAGTGGAAGCCACAATGCCGCCTAACGAAATAACCGCCACGTCGGTGGTGCCGCCGCCGACATCGCAAACCATATAACCGCGCGGTTCGTGAATCGGGATGCCGGCGCCGATGGCCGCCAGAATCGGTTCCTTCACCACATAAGCGTTGCGCGCGCCCGCGTTCATCGCCGCCTCAATCACCGCGCGACGTTCCGTGGAAGTGATTCCCGCCGGCACCGAAATCATCACTTCCGGTTTGAAAAAATTATATTTGCCAAGCGCCTTCTTGATGTAATAACGAAGCATAATTTCCGTCACCCGATAGTCGGCAATCACCCCGTCCTTCATCGGCCGGTAAGCTGTGATGCTATCCGGCGTTTTACCAATCATTTCTTTAGCTTCGATTCCGACCGCGAGCACCTTCTTATCCAAATCCGAAACCGCCACGACCGATGGTTCATTCAAAACCACCCCCTTACCTGGCACAAAAACGAGCGTATTAGCCGTACCCAGATCAATCCCGAGTTTACGAATCATAAAACTCATCCCGCCATTCTATGCTTTATCCAAATCGCTTTCAACTGGCTTGGATTTTACCGCCAAATGCCCGCAATCGCCGCGAGATTGCGATTGAGAATATCGAAAGAGAAGGCAAAATTGCCATGCTCGGCGAGATTAACGCCCCAAGTTAGAACCGCCATCGTGCCAAATAACAAGAGCAGAACCAGCATGGTGGCTTGTAAAAGTTTCTGGCCCGACGCTTCTAGTTTATTTAAACCGGCGCGATGCTCGGCATCGCGCCGGAGATCTACCAATTCTGCATCCAACACTTCGCGATTCATCATCGACAAGGTGTTCACGATTTCTTCTTCCGCTACAAACCAGTCATCATTGGTCTTGCGACAATCGATTCGATTCGCTTCGCACAAGAGCGCCATGTCGCTCGCTTTCCGACTCGCAATATCCGCCGCCCGCTGTAAAGGAAGGTATGATTTCATAACTTTAATTATAACACTAGAAGTGTTAAGGTGTAACCATGAATTTAGTCCACGTTATCCCCATCGCTCGGGGTATGCAAAAGGACCATTTAACCTACTTTTCCGCCAAAGAAATCGAGCGCGGGGCGATTGTGACCGTGCCGTTGCGCAAGCGTTTAGTATCCGGTTTAGTGGTGAAAGTTGAACCGGCTCTCTTGGCTAAAACCGCCCTGCGCGCTGCCGACCATAGTTTGAAAAAAATTAAAGAGATTAAGTGTCCCCGCTTTTTGAGTCCACACTTCCTTCGCGCCGCGGAATTGGCCGCCGATTATTTTGCCGCCACGATTGGTTCCGTTCTCGACTCGCTTTTGCCAACCAATTTACTTGGCGAATGCGAACGACTGGAAACCGGTGCTTTTCCCGATAACGGTCCTTCTCCCTTCAAACCGGAAATTCAGGTCCTTCAAGACACCGATGAACAGCGCCTCTCTTTTTACAAAAGTTTAATTCGCGAGGAATTTGCCAAGAACACTTCGGTTCTTCTTTGCCTGCCAACTCTTTCGGATATTGACGAGATGATGAGCTCGCTCGGCAAAGGGATTCAAGAATATACTTTTGTTTTGCACGGCCGATTAACCAAACGAGCTTTGGTTCAAACTTGGAACGAAGCGATGGGCACCACTCATCCCATTCTCGCGATAGTAACTCCCATCTTCCTCGGCCTGCCACGCCGTGATTTCAAAACCGTAATCATTGACCGCGAGATTTCAAGCGCTTATAAATCACTGGCGCGTCCCTTCACCGACTTTCGCGTCTTTGCCGAAATGCTCACCGCCCAATATGGCGCCAAATTAATTTTCGGTGATATCTACGCGCGCACCGAGACGCTCCATCGGGTGACCAACGGCGAATTGGTTGCTTTGAACAGTTTGAAACAACGCCTGATTTCCACCGCCAAGAACCTGCTCTTACCGGCCAAAAGCGGTGAAACTCTGACTCCGGAATCACAACGATTAATCGGACACGCGAGCGAACATCATGAACACACCTTCATCCTTGCTAATCGCCGCGGTCTCTCGCCGATTATCGTCTGCGACGACTGCGGCCAACCGATCACTTGCGAACGCTGCGAAGCGCCGATGGTGCTCCATCAAGCCGAGGGGGTTAAGAATCTCGAGAGCCACACCGTTTTTCTCTGTCATCGTTGCAATCATCGTCAAAACTCCCGAGCTAAGTGTCCCAATTGCCAGAGTTGGCGTTTACGCGCGCTGGGCAGCGGTATTGAAAAAATTATTGAAGAATTGAATCTGCTTTTTCCCGACTTGCCGGTTTTCCAAATTGACAGCGATAAGATAAAAACCCCGAAACAAGCCCGAGAAATTGTCGCTGATTTTCTCGCTTCGCCGGGCAGTGTTTTAGTCGGCACCGAGATGGCCCTTCATTATCTCAAAGAAAAAATTGAAAACACTTTAGTGGTATCAGCCGATTCTTTATTAAGTTTACCCGATTTCCGGATGCATGAACGCCTTTTTAGCCTACTTATTCGCGCCCGCGGTTTGGCCACCAAATACTTTGTTATCCAAACTCGCTATACCGAAGAACCGCTCTTTAATCATCTTCTCACTGGCAATTTGATCAGTTTTTACCGCGGCGAACTGAACGATCGCAAGACTTTCAACTATCCACCTTTCCGCCGATTAGTTAAAATAACCATTGAGGGAGACAAAGACGCCGTGAAAAAAGAGCTGAAAAAATTGAGCGAGGAATTGGCGAGTTATGAACCCGCGATTTATCCTTCGTTCCACGCGATTCGCAAGGGCAAGTATCGTCTAAACTTATTAATGAAATTACCAACGAAACCATGGCCCAATCAGGAGTTGGTCGCTCGCTTGAAAACCTTGCCACCAAACTTCGCAATTAATATTGACCCCCAAGATATTTTGTAACAAATTATCACGAATGAAAACGAATAATACGAATGGAATAGTGCAACAAGAAGATAAGGTTCTGCGCGAAGAAGCCAAGCCGGTAGCGGAGGGCGAATTCGGCACCCCGGAGTTGATTCGACTCGTGGAAAAAATGAACGCAGCGCTTGCTACCTGCGATGATGGCGTCGCTTTGGCCGCGCCACAGATTGGTGTTTCCAAACGACTTTTCGTCGTGGCCAAGAAAATTTTTTCCGGCGAAAGCGATTTAGTGTTCATTAACCCGGAAATAATCAAAATCTCGCGCGCTAAAAAAGTGTTGGAAGAAGGCTGCCTCTCGGTACGTTGGAAGTATGGTGAAGTGAAGCGGGCGGAAAAAGTTACTTTGCAGGCGTTTGATATTAACGGCAAAAAAGTGACTCGCCACGCGAGTGGTCTTTTGGCGCAAATCTTTCAACACGAAGTCGACCACTTGAACGGCGACCTCTTTATCGATAAAGCGAAAAATTTGCATGAAATTAAACCGGAGGATTTACAAAAACATAGTGCTTGACGGCTTTAGTTTTATTTGGTAGTAAATAAACAGATATAGAACCTGAACCCTAACATAAGGAGATTATCGTGAACCCAGAGTTTCGCTGTAAAATGCCGAACTGTATCGGGACAGTAAAAATTAGCCCGGAATTCGCGGTGGCCTTGCGTACAAGTTGTTGCTCTTTCACGGATGCTTACCGATGCCAGACTTGCGGTCGTCTCTATTGGGAAAGTGGCAATGGAGTGTTTAATCGACAAAACCAAAAAGCCTTCTGGGACAGCGTTGGTGGAGTTCGCCACGAAGATATGAGAGCCAACGAGCAAGCCACTTATATCCTAGCCAAGATTCAGCAAGTATCGGTGGAAGGGGGTCATGAGGACAAGCAATCCCTAGTCGAAGAGTTGGCGCTCTGGCTTAGAGGTCGAGGTCACGTCAAAGATTGCGAAGCTAATCAGGGTTCTATTTGTACCTGTGGTGTTATCGAAGCTTCCAACTTTATTTCCTCCAGATTGTCCTGATCAATTTTAACCGCCGATAACGTTCGACCCGTTCTCGGCGGTTTTTTTGCGTAAACATTTTCTACGACCGTTAAAAGTGTTTACGCTAGTTCAATCATTACGACCTTTGTGTTAATCTAAATTAATGACTAACTTTGTCTTTTTTGGCACCGATGAGTTTGCGGTCAAAGTTTTGGAACAGCTGAAAGCTGACAACTTATTACCTACCCTAATTATCACCACGCCGGATAGTAAAAAGGGGCGTCATTTAGCACTCACTCCTTCACCGATTAAAGTCTGGGCGCAAAAGTACCGAGTACCGAGTACCGAGTACCGAGCCAACTTGGAACTAGGGACTCGGAACTGGGAACTTTTCCTAGTCGCCTCCTACGGCAAAATTATCCCCAAAAACATTCTCGACCTGCCCAAGCACGGCACTTTGAACATTCATCCTTCCCTTCTCCCCAAATATCGCGGCGCCACACCGCTTCAATCAGCTATCCTAAACGGCGACCCGGAAACTGGAGTCAGTATTATGTTATTGGACGAAGAATTGGATCATGGACCAATTCTGGCAACTGACCACTTGAAACTTGCGACTGATAACTTTAACTACTCCCAACTCCGAGATAAATCAGCCAAGATGGGCGCGAAATTATTGGTAAAAATTTTGCCGGATTATTTAACCGGTAAAATTAAACCGCGAGAACAAAATCATTCCGTCGCCACTTATACTCAAAAAATTACTAAAGATTTAAGCCGACTAGATTTGAGTGCCGATCCAATCATTAACGACCGTAAAATCCGCGCCCTTAATCCCAATCCCGGCACTTACTTTGTCGACGATAATGGTAAGCGAATTAAAGTTATCTCCGCCCACTTAACCTCGGTACAACTTATTTTTGACCGCGTTATTCCCGAAGGCAAAAAAGAAATGACTTGGGAGAGTTATCTCAAAGGACAAACAAAATAAGGTTTAATTTGAACTTATCCCCAACTTCTTGCTTTTTTCACTGTTTACCTGTATATTGCAATGGCACTGTGGCTTTGTCTTCGGCAACGGAGACTGGGCTCCGAGACGACCCCTCTTTAGAGGGGTCGTCGTTTTTTATGCCCAAAAACTTACCGACCGTTTGTTTTAATTTTTTATAATTTCCCCGACTTAGTCGTCCAGCAATACGGATAAGACGCTTATTGCTCAATAATCTAATTTGCGTCCAAACCACAGCGTTTTCTTCCCCATTCTTATTGGTAAAAATAAAATGGCTATAAATATCTTTTTTCGCTTTGCTTGTTATTGGAAGCGCCCAAAAAGTCGTATCAGAAATTTTCCTAAATACTAAGACCGGTCGTTCAAAAGTATCATTTTTACCATTCATTTCACTGCCAACATTCTGCCCAAAGCTAGCCCACCAAATTTCCCGTTCGTGAATATATTTTTTATCAGAACCAAGTAGATGGAGTTTGGCTTTAGTCTTAATCCAATCAACGAACGTCTTAACCTCGGGATGATCCATTTGACATAATGATAACACAAGAAGGAAGTGGTATAGAAAAACTGTTTATAAGAGAGGAGTTTATCCACTATTGACCCAGAAATCGTATGGGAATACACTAATGCACAGGTAGGTTAATCAATTTTTGGTAACCCTAAAGCAAGCACCGTAAACACGACGGTCAACGGCGATTGTGTGAGGCGACTCACTTGCCTGGAATGGATACAGTGTACTGATACGCGTTTGAGGACCTATGTTGGTATTCGAGAGTACCAAATCTCGCTTAGGACCAATGACGAATAAATAAACGTGCACACCTTCTACAAACTCCCATCCTCAAGAAAACTACGATTGTAATGGAATAAGGATGGGAGTTTTTGTTTTTTATTCACTTGTCACAACAGTCACCTTCTCAATTTTAACATCCGCGAGCGGATGATCGTTTTCATTCCGCTTAGTATTTTCAATCTTCGTTACCACTTCCATCCCGCCCACCACTTTACCGAAAGCGGTATGTTTGCCTTGCAACCAATCAGTCGCCGGCGCGGTAATAATAAAAAATTGCGAACCGTTGGTGTTTGGCCCGGAATTAGCCATGGCCAACACACCGCGCACCAACTTGACATCATTCGGCTCATCGGCAAACTTATAACCCGGCCCGCCGGTACCGTGAATCGCCCAATTTTTTGGCTCACTTTTGGTAAGCGGATCGCCGCCTTGAATCATGAAGTTGGGAATCACTCGATGAAACAACGTCCCATCATAAAAACCGCTTTGCGCCAATTTGAGAAAATTTTTGACGGTTTCTGGAGCTTTATCGGCATAAAGTTCGAGCTCGATATCACCTGCGGTCGTAGCAAGAATAACGTGGGGATTAGTTCCAGTGGGAATCTTGGTTTCGGTCATAGTGTTTTTCGAAGCTGATTTGGTCGCGAGAAAGAAAATCCCCGCCACCACCAGCAAAATTAAAATCAAACCTGGTAATTTTTTCATCATGATTATTACTACTTATTTTTTCCGCCGCCAGAAAGCGACTCCGTGAATCATCCCTTTTAATATTCGACGACCACGGCGAAGCAAAGTATTTTTCTTGGCGATACTGGCATTGACTTGTCGAACAATTTCATCGCGTACCTCGTCAATCGCGGCGTACAAATCCCCCTCATAAGCTTCCGCCCGCAAATAATAATGAGCAAAATGAAGATTAACCTCAGCTTTGAAAACATCACCATGTTGATGATGTTTGGTAATTTTTCCCACTTCCGCATCAACCATCACACTCTCATCGCCCACCGGCAAAATTCGCTCCAAGGTTCCCAATTTTTCCTCCAAATAACTTTTAATCGCTTCCGTCAACTCAAAGTTCGTCGCCTTGATATTGATTTTCATATTTTTATTATACCTTAATTATGATTCGAGTGGGTATACAACCGATCACGCTCCACCCGCGCGGCCACTCGCGCCATCATCTTGACGGCTTCGACTGGGTATTGGCCAAAAGTGGTTTCGTCCGAAAGCATAATCGCATCGGTGCCGTCCAAAATCGCGTTGGCGATGTCGGAGACCTCGGCCCGAGTCGGCACCACTGAATCCACCATCGACTCAAGCATTTGGGTCGCGGTAATCACCATTTTGCCCGCCCGGTTGCATTTTTTGATAATCATTTTCTGCACCAACGGCACATCTTCGGCCGGAATCTCGACCGCCAAATCGCCACGCGCCACCATAATCCCATCAGCCGCGGCCAAAATTTGGTCAAAATTCTCGACCGCTTCTTGGGTTTCAATCTTGGCGATAATCAGCGCTTTCGACCCGCGATTGGTCAGAATTTCTCGCAGTTCGCGCACATCTTCCGGCCGCCGGACAAAAGACAATGCAATCATTTCCACTTGGTGTTGAAAAGCGAATTCCAAATCCTTTTTGTCCTTCTCGGTCAAGGCACCGATGGAGAGGTCAGCGCCGGGTAAATTAACGCTACGCCGACCCTTAATCTCGCCACCAATGATAATCGAGCATTTAATTTCTTCGCCATTAATCGCGACGACCTTGAGTTTTTCGCGGCCGTCGTTCAACATAATCGTCTCGCCAAGCTTAACCTCGCGAGCCAAATGAGGATAATTGATGGAAACTTTTTCCGCCGTGCCGACAATTTGTTCGGGGGTCAAAATAATTTCTTTGCCCACTTCCAACATCACCGACTCTTGATTGAAATCACCGAGGCGGAATTTGGGGCCGGAGAGGTCCTGCATCACGGCAATCGTCTGATGATGCTTCTGCCCCAACTCGCGAGCCAATTTGACTTTCGGCTCATGCTCGGCAAAATCGCCATGAGAAAAATTTATCCGGATAATGTCCAATCCGGCTTTAATCATCTCATCCATCGTCTTTTCGTTGGCGCTGGCCGGACCAATCGTCGCCACAATTTTTGTCTTTTGGGCTTGCATCTTAACTTAACTATAATAGACAACGAGCGCCGCCGCAAGAACGAGTAAAACTTGTGAAGTAATTCCGATGACTGGTTGATATTTGATTCTGATTCTCGTGTGAGCAAAATCGTGCAGACGTTGAAAAGGTTTAACCCATCGGGGTTTAAATTTAAAATAAATAAATTGAAGAAAATCAGGCAACATCCCCATCAAAGCGCCGACTAAAATTAGCCAAACCCCTATCGAGATAGGAGAAACCGGCAGAAGCATCAGCGCCAAAATAATGCCACAGGTAAAATCAATAGATATTTTAAGCAAATCAATCAGCGACAAGGGATTCACTACGAACTCTTCATGCGTCGGGTCATTCACATCCTTTTTTAAACATTGAACAGAATAATCCCAATGCGGCAAAGCGTCGAGTAAAAAGTGGCTGGCAAAAGCGACAGTTATCGCCAACCAGGGTTGCTCAGGAAAAAGACTGGCGACTGTGGCGCCAATCACCGCATGAGTAGTCAGGGTCATGATTTTAGGTTATCATAAATTAATCTATGAATAAAATAGAAAAAATTAAAGCGAGAGAAATTTTGGATTCGCGCGGTTTACCGACAGTGGAAGTTGATGTCAAATTAGCCGGAGGAAGTTTCGGTCGCGCTGCCGTCCCTTCCGGCGTCTCGACTGGTAGTCACGAAGCGGTAGAACTACGCGATGGCGAACCGCGTTATGGCGGTCAGGGCGTCACTAAAGCGGTGGCCAATGTCAACACAATTATCACTCAAGCGCTCGTCGGCGACGAATGGACCCAAGAAACTTTGGACCAAAAAATGCTCGAGCTTGACGGCACACCCAACAAAAGCAAACTGGGAGCCAACGCCATTTTAGGTGTTTCCCTCGCTTTCGTCAAAGCAACGGCTCGGGAAAACCAAGAACCGCTTTACGTTTGCTTTAATCGCTTGGGTGGGTCAGGAGAAATCAAAATGCCAGTGCCAATGATGAATGTTTTAAATGGCGGCCGGCACGCAACCAACTCCACCGATATTCAAGAATTTATGATTGTACCTATTGGCGCTCCTTCCTTCCATGAAGCGTTGCGTTATGGCTCAGAAATTTTTCAAGCGTTAAAGAAAATTCTCTTCAAGCGCGGTTTGAATACCAATGTCGGTGACGAAGGCGGCTTTGCTCCGTCGCTTCCCGCCAACGAAGCGGCTATTGAGGTGATTCTCGAGGCCATCACGGTGGCCGGTTACAGTCCCGGGGTGGATGTAGCGCTCGCGATTGATGTCGCGGCGAACGAATTTTATAATCCGTCAACCGACGGAGGCAAATACGAATTGAAACGCGACGGCAAATCTCTGACGAGCACCGAGTTGGTTGAATTATACGACGCTTGGGTTAAAAAGTATCCGCTGGTTTCCCTCGAGGATGGTTTGGCCGAAGATGATTGGATGGGTTATAAATTATTGACCGAGAGATTGGGAAACAAAATCCAACTCGTCGGCGATGATTTATTTGTCACGAATATTGAAAGGCTGCAAAAAGGCATCAACGAAAAAATCGTCAACTCGATTCTGATTAAACTAAACCAGATCGGCACGGTCACGGAAACAATCAAGGCAATCAACTTGGCCAAAACCAATAATTATACGGCCATCGTTTCTCATCGCTCCGGCGAAACGGAAGACACCACTATCGCCGACTTGGTCGTCGGCTTGGGTACCGGCCAAATTAAGACCGGTTCACTTTGTCGTTCCGAACGCATTGCCAAGTACAACCAACTCCTCCGCCTTGAAGAAGAGCTCGGCAGTCGCGCGATTTATCCGGGTAAAAATGTTTTTATTAAAAACAATTAGAAAAAACTATGGCAAAAATAGTTTTAGTCCGACACGGCGAATCAATCTGGAACGCGCTTGGCCGCTGGCAGGGTTGGACCGATATTGATTTGACCGAAAAGGGTTTGAAACAAGCCGGAGAAGTTGGTCGCGCGCTGATTGATATCAAATTTGATTATGCTTTTTCTTCTCCCCTGATAAGAGCGAGTAAAACCCTTGATGAAATATTGAAAGTGCTCAAACAATCTGACCTGGCGATAATTAAAGACGCCGCGATGATTGAAAAACATTACGGCATTTATACCGGCAAAAACAAATGGCAAGTTAAAGAAGAAATCGGTGAAGCGGAATTCCAGAAATTACGCCGCGCCTGGGATTATCACACTTTGGAAGGCGAATCAATGAAGCAAGTTTATGAGCGGTTAATCCCCTATTACGAACAAGAAATTTTACCCAAACTCAAGGCGGGAAAAAATGTGATTATCTCCTCTCACGGCAACACGCTCCGCACTTTGGTTAAATCTTTGGACAACTTGACGGAAGATGAGGTCGCTAAATTGGAATTCGGCATCGGCGAAGCTTATGTCTATGACATTGACCAAACCGGCCAGGTGACAAACAAAGAAATTCGCAACCGAAATCCGTTAGCGGGAAAACAATAATTAGAAAATTACCAACCAAAAAACCAACGCGATAATGATTCGGTAAATACCAAAGAGTTTAAAGTTGTGATTCTGGATAAAACGCAACAACCACTTCACCACCACGAGCGCCACCGCAAAAGAAACCACGAAGCCGATCAATAACGAAAGCCATTCGCCACCCGTAAAGATGGCTCCAGATTTAAAGAGGTCGAGGCTGGTCGCCGCCAACATCGTCGGGATCGCGAGCAGAAAAGAAAATTCGACAATCGCGGTTCGCGAAAAACCGGAGAGCAACCCGCCGACAATGGTCGCCGCTGAGCGCGAAACACCCGGAATTATCGCCACCGATTGAGCTAAACCAATTACCAAAGCCTCGCGATAACGCATCGTTTCCAAATTTTTTGTCCCCGCCGCTCGGCGGCCCGCCTTATCGGCGGGCCGGCCCAAATACCATTCCACCGCGAAAATCGCGAAACCGCCGATAAAGAGCGCCCAAACCACGACCGACGGATTATTGAGCAGATAAGTTTTAACCAACTTATAAAACAAAAAACCAATCATTGCGGTCGGCATAAAGGCCACCACCACTCGCGCTAAAAGCGATCGATTAACCAACAATCGGCGCGCGTACAACACCACTACCGCTAAAATCGCTCCAAGTTGAATGGCGATATTAAAACTCTTCACAAATTCCGTCGCCGGAATCTGCAGTAAATAATCAACCAAAATCAAGTGTCCAGTGGAAGAAATGGGCAAAAACTCGGTCACTCCTTCAATCACGCCAAAAATAATCGTTTGAATGAAAGTCATTGTCGAATAAAGACGATTTTATGCGGAGTATGATGACCGCTCATAATTCGAATATTCGCCGGTGGCACTCTCAAGTGCTCAGCCAAAATATTAAGGGCTCGTTTGTTGGCCATATTACCCGCCGCTTTTTCTTTCACCTGAACCGCGAATTTATCAGCGCCGACTCGCGTCACTAAATCGCGTTTCGCTGACGGCGTTAAATGCAGTTTAAGATACATTTTTAAACTTTAAACTTCTTGCGGATAATGCCGTGAGCGGCGTGGATAATTGAGGAATGGGCTAGTTCGTAATCACCTTTGTCGTTTTTGCGCTCAATTCGAACCAGATAATCACCCGGCGGCACCAAACAATAATAACGACCATATTTATCGCAAACGCTGTGCGCCAATTCCACTTTGGAATCTAACGAGAAAACCCGAACAATCGCATAAGGAATCGGCCAACCATTTTTTGCTTCTTCGATTCGGCCCGACCCTGGCGCGCGGTGAGCTAAGGAATAAGTTACTCCGACCACGGTATAGAGAATCGCGATGACAATATTAAGCGGTTGATAAGATAAAAAGAGTAGCGCCACGGAAATCAAAAAACCAAAGGTAAAAAAAACATTCATTATTTTACCCTCCAAAGCGCTCAAATGACCATAAAATTTGAGAATGCTTTTATTGGATTTAGCAAATTGATTCCAATCAAAACCCAGCGGATCAAGCGGAATATTTTTAATGATCAAGCCCGCGTTATCAATGGTAACGGGTCCGCCAAAATATAGATCGGAGTAAATAATATCGGCAGCGAAACCGCGCAAACGTTCCGAGGGAAATTGATAGTGAGTTTTATCGACCTTAATTTCATAAGTGCCGGGCAAAGCTAAAAAACCATAACGCCCGTCCAATCCGGAAACGGTGTTGGCTAAAACTTTACCGCTTTCCACTTCACAAAGCGAAAGATAAACCGGATCAATCGGCCGTTTGGTGACACTGTCAAAAGTAACACCCCAAGCGTGAGGTTTTTTCCGCAAACCAAGGAAAGAAGCCAGGGTAATCCAGATGCGCAAAAAAGACAAGGAGAGGTCCGGTGACATCGTCACCAAAACATTAAGAACTCCGGCGAGCAAACCGCCCGGAACAAAAGCATCAGACAATACTACGGTAGAAGTCGCAATCATTATTTTTTATGGTGACACACCGATAACCACCTTATCGCCTTCGACCAAACCGGAGATTATTTCCACCTGACCATCCGAACCCCTCAGACCAATGATCACCGATTGTTCCATTGACCTTTTGCCTTGCGCCAGCCAAACAACATAACCGCCATTTTTCACCCAAAGCGACCGTTCTGGAATCACTAAGGCATTTTCTTTGCTCGCGCCGATAATTTCGACATTAGCGGTCATTCCGGATTTAATTTTATCGCTTTGATCGGAAAACTTCAAAGTCACTTTGTAAGTCGCGACCCCATCAACCACCACTTCCGCCAAATTGACCGCGGCCACGGTCGCCGCCAGTTGCAACTCTTCCGGCGGATAAGCATCAAAAGTGATTTGGGCCGGATCGCCCACTTTGATTTTAGAAATTTCCGCCTCCGGCACCTTGGATACCACCTCGTAAGTATTTTCCGAAATCAGCGAGACGAGAGCGTCGCCGGCGTTAACCGTTGCCCCCAATTCTAAATCATTACGAGCCACCACGCCCTCAAATGGAGCGCGAATTTGCTGTTTGGCAATTTGCACTTGCGTATCCTGAATATCCAACTCAGCTTGACGCACATCTAATTGTTTAGTGACCCGATCATTGGCGGTGGGGCCATCCAATAAATCGCGTAATTTTTCTTCGGCTTCTGTCACCTCTCTTTCGGCTTTATCCAAACCGTTACTAGCCGTTAATAAAGCCGCCAAGTGAGCATTAGTTTCATCAGTATAAGTGCTAAGCGTCGCTTTGTCGGCGGCCAATTCAGGAGAATCAGTGGCGCTACCACTCTGATTTTCCAAGTAAGAAATCAGAGCGTATAAATCCTTAAGCGCCATAGCGGTTAGTTTAGTGGTTTGATAAACCGCTTCTAGTTTAGGGTCTTTAACTACTTGGTCATAATAATTTTGCGCCAGCCAATAAGAACTCTCAGCCTGGATTTTGTAAGCTCGCGCTCGGTCGCCGGCAGCGCGCACATCGCCATCCGACAAGTAACCGCTACCAAACGGCGCTAAATCTTTCACCTCATTAAGCACGGTTGGCAAATCAACCAAGACTTCCGTCAGGGCCTCGGTACCATCATTTTTCGCTTGGACCAAAGCTTCTTTTTTTTGCGCCACTTCATTTTCCGCCGCTAATCTATCCGCCACTTTCGGCGGTTCGATCAAAGTCGCCAAAGCTAGTTGCGCTTTCTCCAATGCCGCTTGTTGACGCGCCAGACGTACCGAAAGTTCCGAGGTATTGAGCGAAGCAATCAATTCCCCCACTTTCACTTTTTCGCCTTCTTGGCGAGTAATTTGTCGCACCGTGCCACCGACTTCGAAAGCCAAGTCCACCTTTTGGGCCGACTCCACTTTACCGGAAACGGAAATTTTCTGAATAATATCCCCTCTCTTCACCGCGATGATTTGCCCCGCATTGTTACCATTACCGATAAAGCGAAAAACCAAAAACACGACTACAATGGCCGCGACAATAATTAAGGTCCAGCGCCAACCACGACTTAACTTTTTCCAATAATTTTTAACTCTGACCATGGGTTTGATGTCGTTAATTATAATCTATTATCTGAATTTTGTAAAAAAATGCTATAGTCAGAACGTGAAAAAACATCGAGTCTATTTGGACCACGCCGCCACCACCCCGCTTCGGAAGAGAGTCTTCCGTAAGATATTGCCCTATTTGACGGAAAAGTTTGGCAATCCCAACGCTTTGTACGACCTGGGTCGCGAAGCCAAACAGGCGATTGAGGAAGCGCGCCGGCAAATTGCCGGCGCGCTTAAATGTGAAACTGATGAGCTTATTTTCACTAATTCCGCCACGGAATCGGATTATTTGGCCTTGGTAAATTTAGCTTGGACTCACAAAAATCAGGGTAACAAGATAATTATTTCCGCCGTTGAACATAAGGGCATCACAAGTATTACCGAGATTCTCAAAAAAGACGGTTTTGAAGTTGTTATCATTCCTGTCGCCAAAAATGGTTTGCTTGATTTGGAGAAATTGAAAAAAAATTTAGACGCAAAAACCATTCTCGTCTCGATCACGCTGGCTGATAGCGAAACCGGCACTATTCAGCCAATCCGCGAAATCGCCAAAATCGTTCGTAATTTTCGCAAGACTCGGAACTCGGAACTTGGCACTGGGAACTTTCCTCTCTTCCATACCGACGCCACCCAGGCCGCGCCTTATTTGGATTTGAATGTGAAAAAACTGGGCGTTGATTTGCTCACTTTTTCCGCCCACAAATTGGGCGGACCAAAAGGCATCGCCGCGCTTTACATTAAGAAAGGAATTAAATTAGAGAAGCTACACACCGGCACGGAGAATGTTCCGGCGATTGTCGGCTTCGGCGAAGCCGTCAGGTTGAGCGAGAAAGAAAAAATAGCAAAAATTAAAAAATTGCGAAATATGTTAGAGCGAGAAATTTTCAAAACTATCCCCAAGGTGATTTTGAACGGCCACCCAACCAAGCGCCTACCAAATTTTTGTAACATTTCGTTTCTCGATATTGAAGGTGAAGCGATTCTCCTCCATCTTGACGAGTGGGGAATTATGGCCAGCACCGGCTCGGCCTGCGACGCGGAAAACTTGAAACCTTCGGCGGTGTTAACGGCTATGGGGAATCCTTACGAGTTTGTCCATGGCAGTATCCGTTTTACTTTAGGTTATAATACGACTGAGACAGATATAAAGTATGTGTTGAAAAAATTACCAGCCATAGTAAAAAAATTACGCCAAATTTCACCCCTATGCCTGACGTGGTAAATCAATTCACCGGCGATTCTTGGGCTTACTCGCCTATCGTCCGTGAACATTTTTTTCATCCGCAAAATTTACTCTTGGAAGATTTCAAGCAAGGGGAACCCTTGATAAAGTACGACGCCATGGGCATGGTCGGCTCGCCAGCTTGTGGCGATGTGATGCGAATCTGGCTCAAGATTGACGCCAAAAAAGACAAGATTACTGAATTCAAGTGGCGCACTTTCGGTTGCGCCTCGGCGATTGCCGCCACTTCCATGTTATCGGTGATGGTAACGGAAAAAGGCGGTATGAAAATCGAACAAGCGTTGAAACTCCGACCGCAAGATATTTTGAAACGATTAGGCGGTCTGCCGGATAGGAAGATTCATTGCTCGGTGCTCGGCGACAAAGGTCTCCGCGCCGCGCTCAATGATTGGTTCAAAAAAACGGAGCAATATAATCGAGTGGTCTTAGATGGCGGCAAAATTATAGATGAAGAAACTAAAACAACAGAAAAAGATATCGAAGAAGCGATTATGGCCGGCGCGAAAACATTAGAGGAAGTCCAAGCTAGAACCAAAGTCGGCATCGGTAATCCGAAGTGTCTGCCGGCGGTGGAAGAATTAATCAGATTTTACCAAGAGAAACATTTTAAGGTATAATAATCTTATGCCTAATAAACAAGAATATGTGCGTAATCGCGAGGGTTCCAATATTACTAAAATTATCATCGACCGAGACCTTTGTATTGGCGCCGCTTCTTGCCTCGCGGTCGCTGGCACGGTTTATCAACTTGACGGCGAGAATAAGGCCATCGTTACCGACCCAAACGGTGTTGATGACGCCACCTTAATGATGTCGGCCGAATCTTGCCCGACTAAAGCGATTCTCTTATTTGATAAAGATGGAAAACAAGTCTTCCCCAAATAACTAAAACTTATGGAGAAGTTTAGATACTTAATCGTGGGTGGGGGCGTCGCTGGCATAACCGCGGCCGAGACAATTAGAGAGAATGACCCGGACGGAACAATCGCGGTGGTGAGCGACGAAGTTCATCCGCTCTACTCGCGAGTAATGCTTTCCAAACCAAATTTTTTTCTCGGAAAAATTCCTTTCGACCAAATCTGGCTTAAGGGACAAAAATGGTATGACGAAAAAAAAATTACTTTCCTCGGTGGCCAAACCGCGACCAAAATTGATACTGCCAATAAAATTATTTCCCTGGCTGACGGCCAGCAAATTAATTACGAGAAACTATTAATCGCCACCGGCGTTTCGGCGCGACAAACCACAATCATCGGCGCTAACAAACCGGGCGTCCACTACTTACGCACCCTTGAGGATGGTCAAGGAATTATGGAAGCGATTAAAATCGCCAAAACTAACACCACCAACGCACCTAAAGCTATCGTGGTTGGCGGTGGCTTCATTAGTTTTGAAATGGCTGATTTGTTCAAACTGGCCGGCATTGAAACCACGCTCATTTTGCGCGAACGTTATTTTTGGGAACCGATTTTAGACAAACCATCCGGCCTGATGATTGAACAAGTGATTGCGAACGCCGGTCTTAAAATTTTAAAAGAAACGGAGGTGACAGAAATCACCGGAATCGAAAGGGTTGGTGGTGTTATTTTAAAGAACGGCGATCCCTCGACTTCGCTCGGGATGATTAAATTGCCTTGCAATTTAATCATGTTCGGCATCGGCGCCGTCAATAACATCGGGTTGGCCAAGGAAAGCGGTATCGCCACCAATCGCGGGATTCTCGCTAACGAATATTTGGAAACTAACGTGCCGGAGGTTTGGACGGCCGGCGACATCGCCGAATATAAAGATTTGATTCTGGATGAAACCATCCAGCTCGGCTCCTGGGTCAACGCTCACGCCCAAGGCCAAGTGGCCGGATTAAATATGGTCGGGAAACGCGAACCATTCAAGTTTGTCTCCTTCTACACCACCCAAGGTTTTGGCATGAATATCGCTTTTGTCGGTGACCCCGTAAAGCCGGGTACGGCCACGGGGCAAGCCCCAAGAACCGTGGTTATTAGAGAATCACTTAATCCAACCAATCCGGTATTATCTTCCCGCATTCAACTGATTGTCGATACCCTAGACTCCGGCCGCAAAGAACTCGTTGGCGCCACTCTTTTAAATAAGCCAGCCGAAATGGGCCTCATTGCCAAACTGATTGAAACTAACGTGGACGTTTCCCCCCACCTCACCGAACTCGCCGATTCAAATTTTGATTTAAGGAAACTGTTAAGTTAATTTTATAAAAAAACGCCCGGGAGGTGTCGATTCGTTTGGCGGACGAATCGATCTCCACGGGCGTATCGCTGAGCTCCTTGCACTGACTTTCAGACCCGACGCAATATGTATGTCGCCGCGCATTGGCCGGTTTGGACTACGAGAGCCCCCGCGCTTCCCAAGTGTTCTAGACCACTCTGATCAGTCAGGGAAAAACGCCGTTGCCCCGGCACTGGCACTTCGCCGATCTTGGCGAGCTAGGTCAGTCACTGCAAGGTACTCTACTAATAAGCTTAGCACAAACAAAAACAAGATTTATCCACAGGTAAGCTGATTTTAATTTGCTTGCGATAAATTGTTAACGTATACTGATTATGCCTATTAGGGGCAACAGTCGAAAGATTGTTTTTGAGAACAGTTTTGGTTTTATGCCTTTCTTTGGAGTTTCTTAAGGATTTCGAAGTTCTGTTTTTTTGAATTCCGAGTCGGGTGATTCGGAAAAAGGTATCAAACAAAAACAACAAAAAAACACACTCGTACGGGTGTTTTTTTGTTGCAACCTTTATTACACCATCAATCTCGCGTCAATCACGATCGCCTCTTCGGGTGTGGCCATCACGGGATTGAAATCAATTTCTTTGATTTCCGGATGCTCGATGGCGAGCGTGGAAATTTTAACGAGCAGGTCAGCAAGCGCTTCGAGATTAACCGGCGGTTCGCCACGCCGGCCAAGTAAAATATTTTTGGCTTTGAGTTCGCCAATCATTTGTAACGCATCCTCTTTGGCAAGCGGGGCGATGCGCAACGCGGTATCTTTCAACGCTTCCGTAAAAATCCCGCCAAGACCAAACAAAATCGTGGCGCCAAAAATCGGGTCGCGTTTCATCCCGATAATCAATTCTTTGCCTTTCACCATCGGCTGAACGAGAATCCCCTCAATATTCGCCAATGGATTTTTTGTCTTCATTTCTTCCCAGGCCGCCTCCACCTCGGCCACGGCGGTTAAGTTTAATTTAACGGCCGCGGAGTCGGTCTTATGCACGATATCGGGTGAGAACGCTTTAATCGCCAATCCACCCCCCACTTCGCCAAGGCTTCGCGGGGCAAGAAGCCCATTAACAACTAATGACAGATGACTTTTATCGCTCACAAAAACACCACTTAACTTGATACCATAACGGACGAGTAGTGGATTCATCTCGAAAAAATTCATCATTCTGGTTGGTTCTAAAGGCGGGGTCTTAAGCGATTCCAAAGCCTCGCCTCCGGGATTCGAAACCGATTTCGCCACTCCGCGCGCGAGCGCGTCGAGAGCCTCAATCGCGTCTTTGGGAAAATTAAAATTGGCTAGTTTATTTTGCTTAAAATAATTAAGCGCCGGCGCGGTTATTGGTCCGCCGAGAAAAACGGGAATGATGGGTTTGGTGTGGCAATATTGCGTGACCAATTTAGCTGTGGCCTCAATTTCAGTCATCATTTGAGGGGTGACCATCAAGATTATTGCTTCGGCTTCTGGCACTTCCGTCACAATTTTTAATGCCGCCTCATAACGAGTAGCGAGCGCGTCACCGATAATATCCACTGGATTACCGAAGGCCGCCATTGGCGGCAATACCGCGCGCAAGGCGTTCTGTGTTTCCGATGCCAATTCAACGAGAGTGAGCGACCGAGAAAAGTCAATCAAATCAGTAGTTACCACCGAAGGACCGCCACCGTTGGTGAGCACCACCAATTTTTGCAACGGCGCGCGAATCCCCAGTTGAAACAATTTGGCCAAATTAAAAAATTCCCGAATTGAATCAACGGTGATTACTCCCGTTTGCCGGCAAGCGGCCGTAAAAACTGCGTCTGCGGGCGCCAAGGATCCAGTATGCGACATCGCCGCCACTTGACCACGTTGACTACGGCCAGCCCTTAACACCACCAGTGGTTTGGTTTTGGTAATTCGCGCGGCCAGTTCCATAAACTTCGGGCCGTCAGACAACTTTTCCAAGTAAACCATAATCGCTTTAGTGTCCGAATCTTTGGCTAAATATTCCAAAAATTCAATCTCCGACAGTGCGGCCTCATTACCCAAACTGATAAATTTGGAAAAACCAATTCCCTGTCCAATCGCCAAATCAATCAAAGCGGTCCCCAGCGCGCCCGATTGCGAGAGAATGGCAATCTCGCCGGCCGGTGGCATTCCCACCGCAAAAGAGGCGTTGAAATTAACCGGCGCGTTGATTACACCCAAACAATTTGGCCCGAGCAAAGTGATATTATTTTCGCGCGCAATTTGCGCCAATTCTTCCTCTCGTTTTTTGCCTTCCTCGCCCACTTCGCGAAAACCGGCCGAGATCACGATGACCGCGGGAATTTTTTTCGCCCCGCAATCAATCAGTACCTGCGGCACAACATCCGCCCGCACGGCAATCACCGCTAAATCCACCGACTCGAGAATATCCTTGACTGAAGCGTAGGTCGGCAAACCTAAAATTTGCTTCTCGGTCAGATTAACCGGAAAAATTTTCCGATTTTGATTTTTATAAGTCGCGCCTTGTTGATATAAATTAGCCAGCAGAGCGTAACCGACTTTAGTCTTGTCGGCCGAGGCGCCGATCACTGCCACGCTCCGAGGATTAAAAAGATTGTCAAAACTAATCATAAAAATTCTTCAAAAGTAGGTTTGGTTTCTTGATGAATAATCCCCAACGGCACTTTGCCGGCTTTAATTTGTTCCTGCCAATAATCCCGCGTATCAAAAAAAGTGATGCACGGCTGAATGATTTCAACCAAAGCAAAACCCTTGTGTGTCATCGCCGCTAGCATCACTTCTTTAGTCTTCACGATATCGCCAGCGTAAGCGCGAGCAACAAAAGTCGCGCCGGCTTGTTTGACCAGAGAACAGGCGTCAAAAGGTTCCTCGATACTGCCGAGCGGCGTGGATTTGCCCTTCATTCCCTTTGGACTCAAGGCGGTGACTTGTCCAGTGGTCAGGGCAAAAATCTGATTGTTGTGCAAAAAAAGTTTGATATCCGAATTGCGTCTGGCGGCGTGCAGCAAGTGATCAAGACCTTCGGAAAACGAATCGCCATCACCGGAAAAGCCGATCACCAGCAAATCGGGGTTGGCGCACTTCACCCCCGTCATCGTTGGAATGACCCGGCCATGCAAAGACGTAAAACTATTCAAATTAAGATAATCGGTGATTTTACCATGACAACCAATACCGGAGAGCGCCACGATATTTTCTAGTCTCACTTTCCCTTGTTCGACTAACTCCTCCACCGCTTGACGGAAAGCGACCAAGATCGCCCCATTGGGACAACCGGGACACCAAGTAATTCGCGCGTTAGTGGAAAGTTTAAGCGCCATAATCAATTAAGCAAAGTTTTAAGTTTTTCTGTTAAAACCGCTCCGGAAAATGGTCGCGAATCGTAACGTAAGATGGAGTCGGTAACCGTAATCCCGGTCTTCTCGCGAACCAGCGCCGCCATTTGGCCATTATGATTGGCTTCGATGTTAATAATTTTCTTGGCGTTTTTGAGCAGGGCCGCAAGCTTTCGACTATCGAAAGGTTCCAGCCAAAGCACTTGCACCAACTTCACCGGCTTGTCCAGATACTTAACGGCCTCAAACACCGGCCCCTTGGTCGAACCCCAAAAAATAATAATGTTCTCACTGGTTAAGTCGCCGTAAACTTTGATGGTTTCTTGTCCGGTTAAAGATTCTCGAATCGTTTCGGCTTTAGCGAAACGTTTATTGATCATTGCTTTTATCGCCGCCGGATCTTCGGTCGAGATTCCATTTTCGTCATGTTCATAGCTGGTCACTTTAATAATTTTTTCCGGCGTGCCGGGAATAATTCTCTCGCCGCGTTCCACTTTAATTTGACTGACATCGAGAACCGCCGTTTGCGAATGTTCAGATACAATCTTGTCGAGCAAAACTATCACCGGCAACTGATATTGCCAAGCCAAGTTGAGCGCCCTCGCGCCAACTTGAAAAGCTTCTTCAGCGTCTCCGGGCGCAATCACGATTCGCGGAAATTCGCCGTGGCCGGCATGAATCACAAACCGCAAATCGGCCTGACTGGAATAAGTGGGCACTCCGGTCGCCGGCGCCTGGCGTTGAGAAACGGCGACCACCAGCGGCAATTCCGCCCCGCCGGCAAAACTGAACGCTTCCTGCATTAGCGCAAAACCGCCGGACGCCGAACCGATAGCCACGCGCTGGCCGGCGTAACTCATTCCCAGCGCCAGATTAATTACTGACAATTCGCTCTCTGGTTGGATTACTTTTACTTTCCCTGTTTTTTGTTGCATTGCGAGAAAATGTAAAATTGAAGTCGCCGGCGTCATCGGATAAGCAATGTAGAAGTCCAAGCCCGCGGCCAGCAGGCCGCGGGCGAAAGCGGTGTTGCCATCCACCAGTTCCTTTCTTCCCTCGCCTGGTTCAATTTTTTTGGTATGACGGAAATTTAAGGTTTTTAAGCGATCATAACCCACCCCAGCCAATTGAATATTCGCTTCCAAATTTTTACCTTGGAAAACACGCTTCAAAATCTCGAGCATTTTCTCAATCGGCAAATCAAGCAGATAACAAGTCGCTCCAAGCGCCACCGAACTGCGGGCGATCGCTGGCGCGTTCAAACTCTTGGTCGCTTCCAACATCAACACTAACGGTTCATCAATCACCACCACGTTATCGTGCAATTCGCCGCGATGAATTTCCACCGTCTCGGCATTAAGCGCAATCAACACATCTAGTTTCTCGTGATCGCTCGCCAACTTTTCTTTCGAGAAAGTGACGCGCGCGAAATTGTGTCCGCCGCGAATCAGCGACGGATAAGTGAAGGAACTGAAAATTTCATAACCGAGCGCCGCGAGCAAGGCGCCAATAGTGGTTCCCGCTTCGCGCACGCCGTCGCCGGCTGCCCCGCCGATACCAATCGTAAAAACTTTGCCGTAAGAATCTTCCATCGCTTCTATTGTATCACGACAAAATATTTTTTACACAAAAAAACCGCACTATATTTCAAGTGCAGTTTCCCGACATTAAACGCTGTCGGAAATGCGGTTGTGACTTATGCCACGGAATTGCGAGAGAACACTGCGTTACCCTGACGAAACTTTCCCGCATCCTCCGAGCTGGAGAACGGGCACAAAATGCCATTCCCGTCCCGCGCCGCAGTGGTTATCCAGCCGTTCTCAGTAAAACCGACCAACATCTCGACTTCAGTTTCGTTCAGAAGTCCAAGCCAGACCGATTCTGAGACAGCGACAACTTCGAAACCACCAAGCGCTCGGAGAATTTCTGCCGAAGTGGCGGGGACCAACAAAGTGTACAAGTAAACTTTTGCCCCACCTTGCAGAATCACTTCTACTTCGGATCCGAACAACTGTTTGGCCAACGCAATCTGACTTTCGGTTCTCATCTTGTGTCCCTTTCGTCGTTAGACGTCAGAATTTTCGGTTTTCAAAGGTGAGCTACATGTCCACCTTACTATTTATAAGTATACACCCCTTTGCCTTACTTGTCAAGGGGTAAAACACGGCCTAAAATAAGTCAATCATAACCCCCTCTGCAAGTGCTTGCACGGAAATCCGGCTATGATATAATGGCCATATCACCAACGGAAAAGATTACCCTACAAGGTTTCGTCCTTGTGGGGCCTTTTCTTTTTATACTCCAATTTATTCTGCAAATCGTTCATAAACCGGAGATACGGACGAAAAATCTTAAACTTCAGCAAAGCCGAGAATTTGTCCCGATTAGGAATGAGCACCGCCTCCAATTTTTTCTTTCCTAACAAATAGTCAACTAAACAGTGAAAATCTCCATCGCCGGTAACAATTACCGCTTTGTCATAATTAGGATATTCAATCATCGCGTGCAAAACTAATTCTGCGTCACAATTACCTTTGGTCGTTCCATCTTTGTATTCTAATGTGGGTTTGAAAATACAAATAAATCCCGCTTCCTGCAGGGCAATGTACAAAGAATTATTTCCCTCAACATAACCGATAAACAGAAAAGCTTTAGTGATTTTGTACTTATCCTTCAAATAAATTCGAAACTTTCTGAAATCTAACCTCCAACCAAGTTCGCGGATACTTAAGTTAAGATTTTGGCTATCAATAAAAGCGTAATTGTTCATCTCGCTTTTATTGTATCACGACAATTTATTTTAAGGTTGTGTATGGAAAATAAAAAAGCCCAACGCGCGATGGCGAAGGGCGGAACAAGTCTGGCCGGATTTTCACCGACAGTGTTTGACGACCTTTCGGTATCGTCCATCCTGATATCGTTGGTACGATTATCGGACGCTTAAAGCGGGCCCATTTTCGCCGATTAAGGCAAACTCCGTGCGAAGTGGTTGGGTACTCGATACGCGAGTTTCCGTTCCCACCACGCCGCTGGCGCAATAACACCGCACCGCAGACCAGTTCCTTGATTAGATTACAACTAATCATATGAAAGTCAACGAATTCACTCCAATCAACTGTCCATGCTACAATAGCGTCAATGAAACAGGATAAACCCAAAATCAAAATCGGCTGGTTTTCGTTTTCGTGCTGTGAAGATAATACAGTGGTGATGACCGAGGTAATGAACGATCACTGGCAAGAATGGAAACAAATTTTCGACTTTCGACACGTGCGGGTTTTAAAGTCCAATAATATCTTTGACTCGTTTGATATCGCCTTCATCGAGGGCGCGGTGGCCTCGGCTGAGCAGGAGGCGAGAATCAAAGAGATTCGCGCCATCTCCAAAAAAGTGGTCGCGGTTGGTTCCTGCGCTTGTCTCGGTTTGCCGGCCGGCCAACGCAACACTTTTACCGAAGAGCAGAAGAAAAGTATTGATTTTTTGTTGGCTCGTTTTAATGCTCTGGCTCAAGTGAAAAAAATAGCGGATGTGATCAAAGTGGATGTGGAAATTCCCGGCTGTCCAATGAGCCCGGAAATATTTTTGGCCAAAGTTAATAGCCTAATCACTGAATTTCATGCATAGCTTTGATTTATCTTTAGAGCACATTACCAAAGTCGAAGGCAACGCTTCGCTCTCGCTCAAAGTAAGGGAAGGGAAAGTGACAGAAGTAAAATTTGCGATCACGGAATATAAACGCTTCTTCACCGAAGCGATGCAAGGCAAAGCGCCCGCCGCCATTCCCCCGCACTTGGCGCGCATTTGCGGCACTTGCTCCAACGCTCATATTATTTGCAGTATCGAAGCGTGCGAAAATGCGTTGGGAATTACCCCTTCGGCGCAAACTAAATTATTAAGAGCGCTGACAATCCACGGCCTGATTATCCGCGACCACGCGCTTCATCTCTATCTTTTTTCTCTCCCTGACATCTTCAGTAAAGACGCTTTTCTTGACCTGGATGAAAATAACCCGAACGAACACCAAATCCTTCACGACGGTTTTGAAACCAAGGCGGCCGGCAATTACTTGGCGACAATGGTGGCCGGACGCAGTGTCCATGCCACTTATCCGGTGATTGGCGGATTTTTACATTTTCCAAGCGCCGAGGAGAAAATCGAGGCAATTAAAAAACTGGAGGCAATCAGACCAGCGGTATTGCGCTTGGTAGAAATTTTCAAAAACGCGCCCTTTCATTTTGACCGGCAAACTAAGTATATGGCTTTGGTACCACCGGATAATTTTGGTTACATCTACGGCAAAATCACGACGAGCAAAAACGAAGTTTATGACGAAAGTGAATTCCGAAAACATTTAGAACATGTAGTTTTGCCCTACTCACAAGCCTCGGCTTACACTTATGAAGGCGAAGGTTATATGGTTGGCGCCCTCGCCCGAATTAATTTGGCGAGAGAAAAATTGCATCCGAAAACCAAAGAGTCACTCGGCGAAGTTCTAAAACTCTTTCCTGCCACCGACATTTACTACAATAACCTTGCTCAAGCAATTGAGATTCTGCACTCGATTGATGAATCAATCGAAATTTTAACCAATAACAAATTTGAACCCGAAGAAATAATTAAACCCGCCGCCGCTGAAAGTTCCGGCGCGGCGAAGGAGTTGGTAGGCATTGGGGTAATCGAAGCGCCGCGCGGCACGCTTTATCATAAAGTGGTGATTGGGACTGACGGGAAAGTCAGCGCCGGCGAAGTGGTGGTGCCTACTGGCCAAAATCAAATCAACATCGAACGCGACATCGCCAGATTAGTGCAAAGTTTAATTGACCAACCGGATTTTGACCCAAATTCAATCGGAGCTAAAACCAAAATTAATTTTGAAATTGAGAAACTGATTCGCGCTTACGACCCCTGTATGAGTTGCGGAACCCATTTTCTTAAGGTAGAGTGGGTGTAGAAAGGAGGCTTACCATGGCCAAAAAAACTTGGGAAAGAGAATTTTTGGAAGCTTTTACGCCTTGCGCTTTAAGCAGAATACATGCTCATGCCAACAATCTCACAGACGAAGACGCCAAGAGACTCCGTTTGCTGTTGGTGAACGAAGAGAACCCCACGGAGGCCTGGCTGGAAAAAGTTTTCCCAGTCATGTTTCCAGGACTTCGAGACTTCGCCCGCGAGCACGATCTGGATATGCGGAAGGTAGAAACAGTGCAATCCTTCTGTCGCTATCGCGCCGAAACAGTTAGAGCGGCAGTGAAAACCGCCTGATTTCCCCCGCGACCCTATCAGCAATGTCTGACAGGGTCGCTTTCGTTTCTGCCGGTATTGCAATAACCTTCACCGATTTAATTTTCCCCAACTTTTGGAGATAACGCAAATTAGTGAGCGCATCGAAGTCGTGCAGGGAGACCCGCGGCGGCGGCGTGAATTTATCAAGATTATTAAAAACCATAACTTCCGAAATGCCGACAGCCGTATCGAGGATCACCATCCCCTCCTTCGCCAAGGCTTCGCAGGGCCAATCGTCGTTTGGATCGACGATTTGAAATTCAATCTCCGGCAACAGTTTTTTCAGTTCGGGTAAAATTCGCAATGGCAGCGAGTCTACTTCTAAGTCCGGATTTCCAAATACGTAGATACGAGTCATGAGTTATTGGTCATAAGTCAAATCGTCTGATTCGCAAAAGCGATATTTTGTAAAGTATACTTTCGCAGATTAGCCGATTGTTCTTTAGTTATCACTTCGCAAGGCACACTCCAATGAAAAGAAATGTTTTGCCCCGGCACTAACTGTTCAATATCATATTCGGCTTCAAGTTGGCGCGTCAAAGTTTTCTTAGTCGGCTCACCTAAAATTATTTTGCCATTCACGTAAATTAACGGCTCGGTTTCCACGATAATTTCCGGACCATTGACCGATAAAATTTTTCCCGCATTGATTCGACACTCATCGAGACTAGAAAATTCTTGCGCCGCTTGATCATTCCGGCCACCTTTCTGCATCCAAAAATTAAGAACTTGAAAAGAGTGATGGGGCATCGCGCCGTGATTCAATTTTCCCTCCACCCATTTCCATTCGCTATTTTTTATTTTTTTCTTAACTTCGAGGTCGTTGATCAGAAAATCGTAAAGTTTTTTCTTACCCACCTTGGTCAACAACTCATTTCCCAACCAGTAAGCCTCAACCACTCGCGAGTCAAACGGGTCAATAATGTTGTTAGCGCTAGCGATTAATTTTAAATACGGATAGAGAGTTTTGAATTCGCGTAAAATCTTCACCAGACCGAAATTAAAATCCTTCGCTTCAATCTGCGCTCGCAATTCCGCGTTAGCGTCCGGTCCGCAATAATGCAACCGGTTCGGACCAAACGAGTAACGGCTACAACGCAAAATCCCGTCCATAATCAATTAAAAAAGTCGGCGCGATATTCATCGATCAATCGTTGATCGAGGTCATAAAAATATTTGTCCTCCTTGTGCAGATATCTAGCTAAATGCAAACCGACAAAGCGCCAGTGCCAAGGTTCGAATTGATAATAAGTATTGCCTTTAGGATAAGAAAGAATGAAGCCATAACGATAAGCGTTGGCGGTCAGCCATTCGTAGGCTTTGGTTTTTTCGAAATCGGTCGTCAAGAATGTTAAGGTGGGTAAAATCAAATCAACCGTCGTCCCTAATTGATGTTCCGAATAACCTTGATCGGCCGAAAACTGATTGGCGCCGGAACCGTAAACTAACAAGTGGCTCGATTTGACCGCCGCTTGATTTTCGAAGGAACGAAAGGCGGATGAGACTCGCAGATCTATTCCGTCTTTAGCGGCCGACGAAAACATGTCTTCCAAATGAGGCAGGACATCGGCCTGAAAAAGTTGCGGTTTATTTTTATTAAAAAGGTATTCGTCGGGAATGCTCGAGAGTTTTGCCGGAATATAATTTTCATTCAGAAAATAAACTTTAGAATATTTTCTCAACAACTCCGGGTCGGTATTTTTGATTTTTTCCAAGACACCGACCGTGTCGGCAATATCATCAATCTGACCGGCGAAATTATCATTACGTTCTTTTTCCGATTGAAGAGATTCGGTAAGCGAGACGTTGTCCCCTTTCATTAAAGTTAGTTCTTGCTCCAAATTTCGCAACTTGGCCGTGCTGGAAACCAATTCGGCATTACTAACCGCTAATTTTCCAGTCAGACTATTGAGGTGATAAAAGTTAAAACCAACTGCCGCCAAAAGCGCCAAGCCCAGCGCAACTGATAATATCTGGAGCTTCATTGGACGATTGTAGCACATTTAACAAAACCAACAATTAGGTATAGTATAATAGACATCATGCTTAATTTTGTGGTTATTGTCATCGCTGTCATTGCCGTCATTGTCACCTGGTTTTATTTTAAACAAAAAGATAAAAAAGCTGATCGTTTAAAAAGTGAATTTGTTTCCGTGGTCACTCACAAATTCCGCACACCAATTACTCGGATTAAGTGGATTATTGATACGCTCAACGACAATACCACCTTCCAAAACAAGGAAGACTTGCTTAAAGATATGGGGCAAGCGGTGCAACAAGTGACGGAAATTATTGACTTGTTAACCGATTTTACCTCGCTGGCCGCCAAACCGGCTAGTGAATATGAACCGGTATCGTTGCGCCAATTAATTACCACTTCGATTGATCGGCACGGTCAACAAACCCGAGAAAAACAAATAACTTTCGACCTTAAAGTTAGTAACGATGTCCCCTCTTTATTGATTGAAAAAAATAAAATCCAATTTGTGATTGATGTATTGATTGAGAACGCCATAAAATATACTCCAGCCAAAGGACACATCGCAGTTAGCTTAAACCGCGATGGGCAAAAGGTAATTATCGGCGTTAATGATAACGGTATCGGTATTAGCCCAGTTGATTTGGACCTGGTTTTCCAACGTTTCTGGCGTAGTGCCGAAGCCACCAAGACTAATATCGGAGGGATGGGTTTGTCTTTACACACAGCGCGAGCGATCGTCAAAAATCAAGGCGGGAGAATGTGGGTTGAATCCAAAGGTCCGGGTTTAGGTTCCACTTTTTACGTCCAGCTCGAGATTAAAGGTTACAATTTCAAATTTAAATAGCCGGCCACTCCGTCAATTCGCCGGCTCGACGTTCCAACGCATCGGCTGGTCGAATAAATTTCCGATTAGTTTTAGGAATCAATGCGTAATGCCGCGAATGATCAAGCGTCGTCGCCAACTCATCTAGGTTTTCTTCAGTCGTTACCCAGACCTCGCCAAATTTTTTAAGTTTGAACGGCGAAGAATAACTCCGCAAAGTTTTGATTCCCGTTTCGTTAAGAAAATATTCGTGAAAAAAAGAAGCGGCTAACTCGCGAATTGTGCGATAAATCGGGTCGCGGAAGCGCAAGGAGACGTGATTAGTTTTACTAATCGCGCCCCAGAAACCGTGGCGTTGATAAAGCGCCACCACGTGGTCTTGGTCGGCGCTGGTCGTTTTTAAATCCAACAGTAGCGGTTCCTCGCCGCGGAGCCACAAACAAAGCGTGGCCAGCAACGCTCCTTCTAAACAATGCGCTTTCCCTTCGCGTAAAACTCGCCGCGGCGAGAGATAAGTGAAACCATCAGTCTCAAAATTGATCGGTAAGGCGTTCAAAAAATTTTGAATCTTGGCTGGTGTCGAAAGCGGCCGCAAAATCGCCAATTCCGATTTAGACAAACCAAACATTGTTTAATAATTGCTCAACTTAAAACCAAGCCAGATGCCGGCCAAACCGCCAATGGCCGAAAAAATCACGCCGGAAAATGACAAGATTCCCGCGCCCCACAAACCAGGAATGAATCCACCAATCGTTGAACCGATAAATAAACCAATCCAAATCAAGGGATTAGATTTCATCATTAAAGTATAGCAAAAAAAATGAGCGAGGTTGAACCTCGCTCATTTTGAATAATTACCGATTGAAAGCTGTTTCGATTTCCCGTAGTTCTTGAGCAAGGTCTTCTCGATCAGGCAAAAACCTTCGGGCTACCGCGATGGCGTCACAAAGGTAACCGGCATTGAGATTGTCGACGATGACCTTTATCACCACCTTGTCAACATTGCGAAGTTGAAGAGCCGCTGCTTGATTGTAATGACGATCCCATAGCAATCGCGTAAAGTAACCATGGAACCAAGTGTCATCTTGAGGCAAACCAAACTCCGCCGCCAGTTGAATCTTCCTCTTTGAACCAATGGCGAAACGCGCCAAAACATAGCTGGCGATTTCTTTCTGTTCCCGATTCGAAATCGTCCAAGCAAAGGTCTGGCGTAATTTATCCCAGTGGTCGGAGGCCTCCAGAAGTTGCTGGTAGATAGTTACTTCCATCGCTCGGCGAGAGTTGACATCGACCACATATTCGGTAATCCACTCCAATTCCGCCGGAGACAAAACCTCATTCTTGGAGTGAAGATTGTCCGTCAACAACCTGAAAGACTCGGATAATTCATCATCAGAGATCCTGGTCCGAAGGTCGGGATGCGCCTTAATGAAGTCGGCTAGCACCTTGGTCTTCTGGTGTGAGTATGCCCCGTAATGACTGACGACATACAGAAACGCTCCCTTGGGGTCTTCCCCCGACACCCGATACTTCACCCACTGATTAGTAACCTGTTCAATCAACATGACACGGTCCTTTCTACGCTTTAAGCCCGCCGGCTGTTAAAGGAACTTCTACTTAATACCATACCAGACTTGATACATGCCGTCAAATAGTAGTTGTCAATTCATCTAATACCCAATAAACTATACTTAATGAACGCCAATCATCCCATTTACGACCAACTGATTAAGCAACATTTGAAGATTCTTAAAAATCTGCAATATGAATCGGGAATGTTTGCGGCGTCAAAGAAGGGATTGAACACCGGTTATGACAAGGCGTGGTTGCGAGATAATTTTTACGAGTGTCTAGCTTTTGAAGTGCTTGGCGATTTCGAAACCGTTAAGAAAACTTACCGCGCCATTCTTGATATTTTCAAAAAACACGAACTTAAAATCGATTACGCGATTTCAAAAAAACCGGAACACACTCATCAATATATTCATCCTCGTTACAACCCCATCACCTTCGAAGAATATTGGGAAGAATGGGGCAACAAACAAAATGACTCCATTGGTTGCGTGCTCTTCAAAATCGGCGAATTGGAAAAGCGAGAACCCGGTTTGATTGTTAAGAACGAAAATGACCGCCGCGTCATTCAAAAATTGGTTTGGTATCTCTCGACTCTGCAATACTGGCAAGACCCGGATTCCGGCATGTGGGAAGAAGATCAAGAGCTTCACGCTTCCTCCGTTGGCGCTTGTCTCGCCGGTCTCAAAATGGCGCGCCAGGTCAAAGGCGTTGTCGTCCCTGACGAGTTGATTAAAAAAGGCGAAGCCGTGCTCCACCAAATTCTCCCGCGCGAATCAGAGCGTAAATTTGTCGACCTATCGTTGCTCTCGCTTATTTGGCCATATGAAATCACCAACGAGGAAGAGACGACCGCAATTCTCGAAAACGTGGAGTACCATCTTTTACGCCAACATGGTGTCATCCGTTATAAGGGCGACAAATATTACAACAAAAATCCGGACGGTTGGTCCGAAGAAGCCGAGTGGACTTTTGGCTTAAGTTGGCTCGCGATTATTTTTGACAAATTGGGTGAGGAAGAAAAAGCGGCTCACTTTCTCGAACTGGCCAAAAAAACCGTCACTCGCGACGGCTTGATACCGGAGCTTTATTTTTCCAATTCCAAAAAGTACAACGACAACACTCCCCTCGGTTGGAGCGAAAGTCTGTTTATTGTCGCTCTGCACGAAGTGAACAATAATTTGTTGAAATAAAAAAATGTCATCAAGGCCCTGCCTTGATGACATTTTTAAAACAAACTTTCTTTTTTCTCCTTTCTTAATGAGTTAGAGTCCGACCTTGCCAAACTTGGCGGTAAGTCTCGGCGCATTCAGCCAAATGCTGACGAAAATGATCTAAGACCACTTGGGCGCCAGCGCGGAAATCGCGATCAATAGATTGCCAGCGTCGAGTGGCTTCGGCGCTGATTTGCCGTTCCAGTTTGGCCAACTGGCGCAAACGTTTGTCAATATCGCCCCGCAATTCGGCTGCTCGCTTCTGGAACCGTTCCGCCAAAGTGGCCACCTGCTCGGGATAACGATGAACCGCGACAGCGGCTTTGGTAATCTCCTGAAAATGAGCTAGCTTTACCGCTTGAGTAATCATCTCCGGAAATTCCTTCGGTGATTCCAACAGAGTATCAAACACAAATTTGACGAACTCCTGATCGGGATGCTCGAACAAATTGCGGTAACAAATTCTCATCGTCGCCAAAACGCCATGGCGATTCAGCCGATCAAGTCGGTGATACTCGCCACGCCGCTGTCGTAAGGTTCGACAACGCTCGTAATAATTGCGCGATGAGAACAAACATTCGAGTAATCGAACGTAACCCTCGATCAGCGCTTTCTCATCAAGCTTCGGTTCAAAGTTAAAGCGAAACCCGTGAGTATTATTGCCATACGACTCGCCGCGCAAACGGCCCTCGGCGACCAAGCGCCGGTAGAGCGCGGTCCCGCGAAGCGCCGTCAATAATCCGGGCATCGGCATGACAATGCCGTTGTCTTGGATAAACTGAAATAAGCGCTCGCAAACATCCGGTTGGTCACCATCACTGCCGATAATAAAACCGGCGGTAACTTCCAACCCGGCGTTCTGCAAGATGGCCACCTTCTGCCCGAGGTCGCCACGATTCTGGCTCTTATTCATTCCCGCGATCACTTCCGGGTCGGTTGACTCGATACCGACAAAAACCTCCTGAAAGCCGGCTAGCACCATCAGCTCTCGAATGTCCCGCAAACTGGGATTAGCCAGATTCATACTGGCCTCGGTGAAAAACGAGAACGGATAGCGATGTCGCCTTTGCCACTCGACTAGCTTCAGTAAAAGTTCTCGCACTTCTCGCTGGTTGCCGATAAAATTATCATCGACCACGAAAATGGAACCGCGCCAGCCAGTTTGCCTAATCGCTTCCAATTCGGCGATCAACTGCGACGACGTTTTGGTCCGAGAGATGTGTCCGAAGAGCGTCGTAATATCGCAAAAATCACAACCAAACGGACAACCCCGCGAGAACTGGACCGGTAGCGACGAGTAGCAACGAAGCCTGAGCAAATCCCAGCGCGGAATCGGCGTCCCTGTGATTACCGGTTTGCCTTCACGAGTCAACGCCACAGTACTGCAAGCCCGAACCGATTGTTCGTCATAAACTCGAGCCACCCCACCCTTAAGCCAATCCTTAATGAAGCACGGAAGGGTCAGTTCCGCTTCGCCAAGCACGACACTATCGGCGCCCATCGCCAACACCTCGTGACGATAAGACGTCGCGTAAGGACCGCCGACGATTACCGTCTTGCCATGATGTTTGACTTGAGCGATAATTTGACGGAGCGAATCCTGCTGGACAATCATTCCCGTGGTCATCACGAGGTCGGCCCGCTTGATCACTTGGTTAGTGAGCGGTTCGACATTGAGGTCAATGATTGGCAAAACCCGAAAGTGTTCGACCGGCAACATGGCCGCCAAAGTCGCGAGACCAGTTGGCGGCATGGTCGCCTTCAAACCAAGCAACTCCATCGACTTCTTGAACCCCCAAAACGACGGGGGAAACCAAGGGTAGACCAAAAGCACGTTCGTCATTTCAACCTCCTAATCAGTAAAAGGAAATGTTTGTTTTAGTAAAGAACTCTCCGATTATACTTTAGCATAAGAATTATTATTTTGCTTCACATAAGTTTTTGAGCGCCAAAATATCGCTTCCCGTCAATTTTAAAGAAGCGCTGTCGTTAAGCTCATACATCATCGCCTCCGAATCAGCCACGTGGTCAAGCCCGAGAGCGTGACCCAGTTCGTGCGTCAATAAACGAACCAGTTTGGTTTTATCCGAAAATTGATAAATCATAATTCGCTCCCCTTGGGCATCGGCGAGGTATTGCCCTTCGCTAAATTTTTCACCCACCGAATTGCCGATGGTATTATAAGTTTTGATCATCTCGTTGAGTTGACTAACTTTGGCGTTAAATTCCGCCACCGCCTGATTATCGGACCGGCTCGGCAGCGACAGAAGTTCGGCTTTGGCGATATTAATTTTAGTTTCCAAAGTTTGCCTCGCTTCCGTCGAACTTTGTCGCTGGTCATACACCAGATTAATCTTGAGAGCGCCCCGGTCGTTATAAGCGAATAATTCTTTGCCCGCTTTAACTTCCCATAAGGTCGCCGCTTGTTCCAAGTCCGTCAGAAACTCCGTTTTCGTAATTCCGAAACGTTCACTAAAATCACCAATCGAATATTGGATGGGGTGACGGCAAGGCCGATTTTGTTGAATAATATAATAACGACCAACCACAACCACCAGGGCCGTACCCACGATAATCACCAGAAAGGTCTGGAGAAACGATTTCATTAATCACCTCTATGAAAGATGCTTGGAAATCAGCTTGGTCATCTCAAACATATTGACCGTCGCTTTACCGTCAAATACTTTCTTCAGCTTATCATCGGCGTTAATGTTGCGTTTATTGCTTGGATCTTGAAGATCATTTTTCTTGATGTAAACCCAAAGCTTCTTTACTACCTCCGAACGAGGCATCGGTCCCTGTCCCACCACCAGCGCCAACTCCTCACTGACGGCCATCGGCTTCATAAACGCAGAATTTTCTTTTGCCATATATTTTATTACTATTTAATAACTAATTGATTATACCACCATTTCGGGGTAACCAGTCAATGAGCTTCTTTCGGTGCAAATCAAGCGACCACAAATCGCCGGTTTTGAAAAGCGTTAAATGTTCATTCTTGAATTTTTCCAATAACACCAATGAAGCTCGAGGAAAACTTTTGGGCATATTTTTGTTGTAAGTGTCTAAAAAATCCGACAGTGAAATTTTCTGTTGACTCACCTTCAATTCTTGTCTGGTATCTTTCATTTCTTCAACAATACCATATATCAATTAAAAAAGCAACTGATTACAAAAATGGGCATCATCGTTTTTTTTGAAACAATGATGCCCACAAGATTCACTCTGGTTCGAGCGCCGCGAGAATAAGGGTAGTGTAATATTTTCGCGTAAACTCTTCGTACGCGCTTTTGACCCCACCTTCACAAAGCGGTAGTCGCGAATGGTCTAGTCGACTGAAGAAAACGTTGACGACCCAAGTTTCCTGACCACGTAAACGCTCGGTGGTAACCGCTCGTCCGGTAATCAGATTGCCGGTGTAAATATTGATCACCCCTTCAACGTTGGCTGGTATTTCGCCTTCCCACACGTCATCAAAGAGCACGAGCAAATCCACCGTGACCCCCAACTTTTCCAACTTTTTTAGAAAGGCGTTGCGTCCCCCCAAACCAAAAAAGCTGTCGTTGTTGCTAAACCCCATCACCACCACTTCTTGATTCTCGCGCTGAGAAATCCAGAAGTCGTCAGCCACCAGAGGCAAATCGTCTTTGGCCATGATTAGTTTCATTCCGGAGGCATACCGGTTCAACAAATCGCCGGCATAATTCTCCAAAAACTTGGTGATTAATCCGTTGAAACCGACAATGACCCCTTGGGTCGCAATCGGCTTAAACTCAATCGCCGACTGGCTTTCCATTGCCACGATCGCCGCCAAGACTCGCGACGGTGGCTGACCGATAATATTAATCTCGACCGTTTCCGGTCCGCGAGAAACGCAACCAACCAACAAAATCGAAGCAATCACCATCCCCAGCAAGCTGATAAACCTTGACATACCAAACTCCTTTTTGGTTGACAAATACCCCAATCAGCTATTTCAATAGCCGATTTCCGTTACCAAACCTACCACTAGAAAAAATAATGTCAATTTATAAAAATAGGCGTCATCGTTTTAAAACAATGACGCCTAGTGCTCACTACTCACCTCGCCTGTGGCGGCAATATCTTCCGGTTTGACGCTGGCCACCGCGCGACTCTCGCGTTTGATGGCATCGTACACTTCCTTCCGATGAACCGGAATCTCTATTGGCGCGTTAATCCCCAATCGCACCTTGTCGCCGCGAATGCTCACTATGGTGATTTCGATGTCGTCTCCAATCATGATTATTTGGTCGCGTTGTCGTGACAACACCAACATGAGAGACTCCTTTCTTAAAATAAACTCTAAAGACCTCTCGGCGCGCTACCAAGCTCTTGGTGGTTTATATCACACTTTAATGAAGATTGCACTTTTGTAGCAATAATAATGATTATTTAAAGATATCTGCATAGATATCAAGCAACACCACCAACAAGCTAATCACTAACGGACCTAAAATAAAACCAATCGGACCAAAAAGGATTAGCCCACCCAAAACCGACAAGAGTACGAGAAGCGGATGGAGCCCAGTACCCTTACCCACCAACTTCGGCCCCAAAAAATTATCAATCATCCCAACGGCCAGAATCCCCCACACCAAGAGACCGGCAGCCCCAATGACTTGACCGGTAAAATAAAGATAACCAATAGCCGGCAACAAAACAATAGTAGTGCCTACACCGGGAACAAGAGCCCCCACGGCCGCTAAAGTTCCCCACACCACCGGATTGGGCACGCCAAAAATAGTTAAGCCGACAGAGGTGGAAATTCCCTGCAAAATCGCCACAAACAAATTGCCTTTGATTACAGAATTGACAGCCAAAACAATCTTTTTGATGATGGCTTCATCTTCGTCTTTAGTTAATGGACTAAGAATGATTATTTTTTGTTTAAGTTTCCCACCGTCTTTAAGAAGAAAAAAGAGTGCCATCAGAAAGACAAACAAGCTGACAAAGATTTTAGCTAAGTTGGAAAAAATCGTGCCCAAATTTTGAACCAAGAAACTTAAGATATTTTTGACATACTGATCAATATCGACCGAAAGATTACTGAAAATCGGAGGCAGTCCGCTAATAAATGCCTGCCTGTCAAAACTGCTGATTAAAGTTAAATAGAGCGTCTGCGCTTCTTGGAAAATCTGAAAAAACAGAAAAGCCAAAGGCACCAGAATAAAAATAATTAAAATGATAATCGTGAGAAACGCCGCCAACCAAGCTTGTCCCTTAACCCACTTAAGAACTCGCTGGTAAAGCGGTTGGAAAATAATAGCAAAAACCATTGCTAAAATTAATGAATAAAGAAAAGGACGAAAAACAAGAAAAGACAAGATTAGAGACAAACTCAAAAGAACCAAGAAAAAATACAAACGCGGTTTTTCGCTAGTCATGATTTAATTATAACAGAAAAGTAATTTTAAGCAAGAAAAAAGCCCCGCAAGTTAGAGCGGGGCAATGATGCTTTAACCCACCACATTAGTTGGGGGGTCTGGGTGTCGGCCACGGTTTAGGCGGCGGTTTAGGCCGCGGAGGATATGGACCGGGCATAGTGATTACCTCCTTTCTATTTTTTAAACAATATCTTCATCCATCACCCGTTAACTATAATACCGTCATTCCAAATTTTTGTAAACGGAAATTGTCAACGAGAACTCCCCTTTGTCAGCGAGGACTCCCCTTGATGCTTTTCGCGAAAAAGATTTTTAAAATCTTATATAACCAACTTTAGTTCTTTCCCGAAAAAGACCAAACGCGTTACAGCTACACCACGCGTTTCCACTCGGAATCTTATAATTATCACAACAACCTGTCAACGGCATCTCCCGATGCTCTTACATCAGGCGGGTCGTAATTCGCATCATTAGTTTTAATTTCTTTCTCCTCTTCTATAACATTATTTTTATTATCATTCTCTACTTCTTCCGTTTCTTCCTTCTCGTCTTCAATTTTTTCTATTTTATCCATAATACTGATTATTATAACATAAAATTATAATTAAAAATATAATAGAAAGCCGAATATTAAATGGCTGGCGACTAAACCGGAGAGTAAAATCGCGTTTAATTTATGATATTTAAATAAATCTGGCCGGCCGTGGGATAATTTAAATCCTAAATACATTTGGCAAATAAAGCTGATAAGAGTTATCAATCCAAGCCATAACACTAAAGGTTTTCCCAAAATTATAAATGCCATAATTTAGTTTGTTACCACAATCGCGCCGCGCATCATTGGATGAATACGGCAATGGTAATTTATTGTGCCCATATCGTTGACAGTAAAACTAAATAATTGCCCGGGAGAAAGAGTTGGAGAATTGAGGAGAGTCCCGGAATCAGAAGTGATGGTATGAGGCGCGCTATCATTATTTATCCAGGTTATTGTGGCGCCGGCCCCAACCGTTATTGTTGATGGGTTAAAAGCGAAGTCTTTGATACCCACCGAAACACTTGGCGGCGTCGGGTTCGATTGTGTAGTTCTGGTTGGAGTTGTTGGAGTTTGGTAAGAATTATTATTGAAAAAGAGGAAATAGGCCCCAGCTCCGGCCACTACCAAAATAACGAGCGCCATAATTAATTTTTTCACAGCATTTAGTATAGCACGAGACCTGCGTCTTGGCTCCGCGACCAGGGCTCGAACCTGGGACATCCTCGTTAACAGCGAGGCGCTCTACCAACTGAGCTATCGCGGAATACTTATCTATCCGGAACGCCTTCACTTTAACAAACTGGGGGGTAATTGACAATCGGCAAAGCTCCATTATTATGATTAAGGATTTCAGAGCTTTTGTCTTTTCATAAAGGAGGGCCTATATGGCTCGAATGCTAAGGAAGGGCAGGTTGATTCTGGAAGCCGGTTCCTGGTTTATCCAAACGGAAATCGGGAGAAAGATTCCTCTCCCTGATTATCGGGAACCGCTTCTCATCAACTCTTGCGGCTCAGAAATGGTTCGTTTCAGCAGACAACCGGATCGAAGGGAGAAAGCGGCCCGATGTCATGGCGCTGTCGTTCTCTACCGATTTCGCCGACACGGCAAGCGGTGTTGGATTAAGTATTGGGGACACTGCCCATCTAATCTGACAACGCATACGCGAATCATCCAGCTCACCAACAGCAAGGTTACCGGCACCAAATGCCAACGTTATGGTCCTCGTCTAATCTTGCGACGAGCTGGCTGATTCGCGATCACCACGGTAATTGCGATTAATTCCGCTCCGGAATCCAGCCCCCGCTAACATCTGCGAAGTTGTAGCGGGGACTTTTTTATTTTCTCAATTTTGCTAGGATTATTTTTATGAAATTTCCCATCGTGATGCCGACCGATACGCTTTACGGCCTGGTCGCGCCGGTTTTTGACAAACCAGCAATGCGCCGTTTGCGAGCGCTTAAAGGCCGACCAAAAGGCAAACCCTTTATTATTTTAATCAGCTCAATCACCGACCTTAAAAAATTCAAAATTACGCTCTCCACCGCGCAGAAAACGCAAATTAAAAAACTTTGGCCCGGACCGGTGAGTATTGTTTTGGGGCGTTACGCTTTCCGTTTGCCGAAACCGCCGCCGCTGCGGCGGTTTCTGGCGCGCTCGGGGCCGCTCGCGGCCCCGAGCGCCAACCGTGCCGGCGAGCCGCCGGCACGCAATATCATTGAAGCCAAAAAATATTTTGGCAATCAGGTGGCGCGCTACCTTTCCGGCCGCGCCAATTTTGGACGAATTAAAAATAATCAACCTTCCACCTTAATCACGCTGTCCAAAACCGGCCAAATTAAGGTTATCCGTCAAGGAGTTGCCAAAATCAAACTAAATGAGCTACAATAATCGCTATGAATGAAAACAATAAATTAGTGCCGGTAGCGATGGTGATTGTCGGTTTATTAATTGCCGGAGCGATTTACTATCGTCCGACCGCGCCGCCGACCGACAATAATCAAGCCGCCGTTTCCCAAGCCGAGGCCCTCAAACAAGCCAAGGCTTCGTTGACTAAAATGGCTTTTGTTAGTCCAACCGAACATTTGCTCGGCTCGGTGGAAGCGCCACTGATTTTGGTTGAATACTCCGACCTTGAGTGCCCGTTTTGCAAAGCGTTTCATTTTGCCGCTCAAAGTTTGAATGAAAAATATATTTCAACTAATCAATTAGCTATCGTTTTCCGACAATTTCCTCTAACTATTCATTCCAAAGCGCCAACCGAAGCAGCGGGGGCGGAGTGTGTTTCCCAACTTGGCGACAACAATAAATTCTGGCAATATCTCGACAAAATTTTCGCCGCCACGCCATCCAACAATGGATTGGACTTGGCGCTTCTGCCAAAAATCGCCGGCGATTTAGGAATTGACCAAACTAAATTCAACGCCTGCTTGAACGATAATAAAACTAAGAGTCTTATTGATGATCAAATCAAAAAAGGATTGGATATCGATGTTAATGGCACACCATTTATCATTGCCCTCGGACCAAAGGGAGAAAAGATAATGCCGTTCTATGAACCGATACCCGCCACTTGGAGCGACACTGACAAACAAATCATTAGTGATTTGACGACCGCTTATCAAGTTGAAATTGACAAACTCCGTAGCGCGCCAACGAAATAATCCAACCCCACCTAAATTCTTCCCAAATTCCCAAAATGTGCAACACTAAGTCAAGCGTCAACACTCAGTGTTGACGGAAACTCTTAGTTCTCAATCTTAGCAATACTTTCAAAAATATCTTCCTTCGCACCACTTTCATCAATAAAATCTTTATACTCCTGAAAAGAATCGAATTGTTCTAAAATTGTTTCCAAACAAATTAATTTTCCCCAACGATTTAATCCTGCAAAATCTTGATAACTTGACCAAGGATATCCTATTTCTTTTCCCTTCCAACCCTTTAATTCCCGACAATTACGATGAATATAAGCCGAGGTGTAGAGCAACTGATCATTATCAGCAATATGAACCAGTCGATAAGGACCTTGGAAAAGATGCCCGCTCGTTTCATTTTTTATGTTCGAATACTTAGTAAAGCTATTTTGTAACCGTTGCATATAGGTAGCTATACCTCCCTCTTTTATTTCTTTGAGCAACAAATGAAAATGATTCGGCATTAAAGTAAAAGCCACCAATTTAACCGTCCGTTTATTAATAATCTCCCTGACTTCAGAATTTGACGTCAACACTCGGTGTTGACGGAAATCATTGCTAAATTTTTTAACAGTTTCTGCGACTTCGGAAAAAGAAATTGACGATTGAAAATGAGTTATTGAAAATAACCATCGTAAATAATCTTGTTTACTATTAAAGATCTGCTGTTTCAACATTCCTCGATTGCAAACGTGATAGTACTCACCCTCAGCGATAATAGTCGATCTCATTAGCTATATTCTCGCGCAACGGCTTTGTTCCGTCAACACCGAGTGTTGACGGAATGAAAGAAAAAAGCCCCGCGACAGTTCGTGATTAGCGAACAGAAGCGAGGCCTAACTGTGGAACACCGAGTGTTCTACAGTTAATCGAAGATCTCTGACAAGACTTTCGGAGTCAGGTGTGCCGCAAGCCTTTTGCTATCAAAAGCCCCATCCTCAAAATCATTGAGGGCTTCGTCTGCTTCCAACTGCGACTCGTAGAGACCAGATAACTGCTGATCTCTCGCATGAAGTGCCGCCCGGACATTCTCTTTTTGTACAGTGGTCGCTTTTTTCAAAAGCTTGGCAACATCTCGACAACGACTGGGGTCACAACCACCAAAAAGAGCCATCAAAATTCTCCTTCCTCTGCTTATTGCAGAATCATGGTCCAAATTTAAGCTACCACACTCTGAAATATCTGTCTAGTATCCCAACAATCTTTTTACTTTATCGTGCTGGCGGATTTTGTCGTGGGCTTTCGCTTCGATTTGCCGGATGCGTTCTCGAGTGACACCGAATTCTTTCCCCACTTCTTCAAGCGTCCGCATTACGCCATCAGTGAGACCGTGACGCATTTCCAAAATGCGTCGTTCCTTGGGTGATAAATCGGCCAAAATTTCTTGAATTTGGTCGTGGAGAATCCGGCGCGAAACATCTTTGTCCGGCGCGGCGATTTTATGATCCGGAATAAATTCACCCAGCGTGGATTTTTCCTCATCGGTATTGGTCGGCTTATCAAGCGACGTGGTGCTTTGGTCAATTTTCTCGATAATATAAATTTTTTCGACATCAACATCCATCTCGGTGGCGATTTCCGTCGGCATCGGTTCCCGACCAAGGTCTTGAGTTAGACGACGCACCACTTGTTTATATTTGGCAATCGTTTCCACCATATGAACCGGAATGCGAATCGTTCGCGATTGATCGGCCAAAGCCCGCGTCACCGCCTGACGAATCCACCAGGTGGCGTAAGTGGAAAATTTATAACCGCGAGTCCAGTCGAATTTTTCCACCGCTTTAAACAGTCCCAAATTCCCCTCTTGAATCAAATCGAGCAAAGTGAGATCGCTGGAACGACCGATATAACGTTTCGCGATCGAAACCACCAAACGCAAGTTGGCGTTAGCCAAACCTTTCCGGGCTTCCTCGTCGCCAGCTAAAATCCTTCTGGCCAAATCGCGTTCTTCCGCCGCCGAGAGCAATTTATGCTTGCCGATTTCTTTCAAATACATTTGCACCGAATCAAGCGCGCCACCACCGCGAATTTTTTCTAAAATCTTGGCATCCGGAATTTCTTCCAACAGACCGCCCTCCTCCAACACGTCGATTCCCGCCGCTTCAAACTTTTCGTAAATTTCTTCCAGTAAACCAATACTGTTCTCCACGTTGGGAAATTCTTGAAGTAACTCATTATAAGTGACAAAGCCACGATTGCGTCCTTTGACCAACAGCCGTTCCACCTTCTGTTCCAAACTCGCCGCCGCCGCCGAGATAATTTTTTTCCTGATTACTTTCGGCTTGGCGACCGGCTTTTTTTTGATAATTTTCTTTTTCTTGATTATCTTCTTCTTCCTTGTCACGTGGCCGCGACGCGGCTTTACGTGATTGGTTTTTTTCATTTTTGCCATATAAATTTTAATTAATTTTTATTTTTCAAATGATTTATTTTCAGAGACAGGTCGCGAATCAGTTTCAAACATTCTTGCTTGGCCGGTTCGTCTTGGCCTCGTTCCACTTCGGCCAAATTTTTCGTGGCCGCGAATCTTTGTTGCAATAAAATTTCAATTTCCCTTTCTTTGGTTAGCTCGGTAATCTCCGCGGTCTCTAAAAATTCTGATTTTGCCAACCGCTCTTCGATTAATTCTAGACGAGATTTTGCCGGTCCCGCTTGGGAATTCGCTTCCCGCTTGGGAATCGGATTCCCAAGCGATCTGGATTTTGCCAACAACTCATCAATCTCGGCTTGGATTACCGATTCATTTAAGCCGGTGATATCAGCGATTTTAGCAATAAAATGAGCGCGGTCAATCCGTTCGCGCAAACGCGAAACATAACCATAAACTTCTTTTTTAATCGCGTGAGCCAACTCCCGTCTATCAGTATTTTTTTTCTCCAAAACATTTAAGAGGAAATCAATCACGTGCTTCGCTCCCGTCACGCTCTGTTTCCATTTTTCCGCATCTTGCAAAATCAAATCGGCTGGATCAACACCAAGTGGCAACTCCGCCACCTTCACTTCCAACCCCAAATCAAGCGCCATCCCGATAGCTCGAGAGGCGGCAGCGATACCGGCCGCATCACCATCAAAAGCCATCACCAAATTGTGGGTCAGACGACTAAGCAACTCCAAGTGTTCGCGAGTGAGCGCCGTCCCCGACACCGCCACGGCATTAACGACACCGGCTTGATGCGACATAATCAAATCAAATTGGCCTTCCACCAAAACCACAGCATCCGCTCGACGAATCTCCACTTTAGCCTTATCCAGACCATATAGCATTCGGCCCTTATCGTAAAGCGCCGTCTGCGGGCTGTTGACATATTTCCCACCGGCCATTTCGTTCTTCTCGGCTTCCGGTGGAAAAATCCGTCCCGAAAAACCAACCACTCGACCGGAAGAATCGGCGAGGGGAAACATTAAGCGACTACGAAAGCGGTCATAATAACGACCGACGGCGCCCGGCTTGTTAGATTTCAAAATCAGACCGGCGCGCTCCATTATCGCTTCGCTAAAACCTTTCTGTTGCAAAAAGTGACAGAGATTTTGCCAGGCCTCCGGAGCCAAGCCAAGACTAAAAGCTTCCGCCGTTTCCGGTTTCACTCCCCGCTTTTCAAGATAGGCCAGCGCGACCGGCTGGCGCTTCAGCGCTTCGCGATAAAAATGCTTGGACAACTCCAAAACATCGTAAAGCGATTGTTTTTCCGGATCGCGCTGGAAACTCATTTGATCTAAACTCACGCCGGCGCGATCGGCCAGCACTTTAAGCGCGCCCATAAAATCAAGGCCCTCAATCTCCTCCACAAAACTAAAAACGTCGCCGCCGCGGTGACAACCAAAACAATGGTAACTGCCTCGCGCCGGCGACACAAAAAATGAAGCGCTTTTTTCTTGATGGAAAGGACAGCGCGCTTTCCAATTAACGCCAGCTTTTTCTAATCGTAAGTAGCTACTGATTACTTCAACAATTCCGAGTCGGTCCTTAATTTGTTGAACCGCTTGAGACATTATTCGGGAATGACTTTTTCTAGAATCGGTTCGGTAACTAAAATTTCTTTTTTCCCCTTGAGACCGGTACCAGCCGGAATTAAACGACCGATAATCACGTTTTCCTTCAACCCGCGAAGCCGGTCAAGACCGCCGCGAATCGCGGTCTTGATCAAGACCCGAGTCGATTGACCAAAGGCGACCGCCGCCACAAAACTGGAAGTGGTAAGAGAAACTTCCGAAATACCCAAAAGCACCGTTTCGCCGGCGGCCTCTTTACCACCCGCAAGCTTAATCGAGTTGTTGGTTTCGACCAATTCAACACTTTCAACAATGTCGCCAACATCAAACACCGTATCGCCGACTTGGCGAATCTTTCGCCGTGAAAACATTTGGCGAATAATAATTTCGATATGCTTGCGCGAGATGGCTGCCCCGACCAGTTCGTAAACTTTGGTAATTTCGTTAATGATGTATTCTTCCGTCGCGCTTCGGCCGGCCAATTTAGACAACTGTTGGAGGTCGGCCGGGCCGTCAGTCAAGAACTGACCAACCTTGATTTCTTGACCCGTCTTCACCACCACCTCGCGAGATAAAGGAATTTTATATTCAATACTATCCTCCTTGGTTTTGGTGTGCTTGCTGGTCTTATCCACTAGAATCGTTAAAGTATTTTCGCGATTATCGGTTTTGACTTCAATCACGGTCCCGTCGATTTCGGAAATCAAAGCCGGATTTTTGGGAATGCGGCGCTCGAAAATTTCTTCCACTCGCGGCAAACCGCCGACAATATCGCCGCCGACATCGACTCCTCCCGAGTGTTTGGTGCGCATGGTGAGTTGAGTTCCGGGCTCGCCAATCGCTTGCGCCGCCACAATCCCCACTGGTTCACCGATCGCGACCAATTTACTGCGACCTAGGTCCAAACCATAACACTGGCGACAAATACCGTGCGTCGACTTACAAGTGAGCACAGTGCGAATCGAAGCCTCAACCACCCCCGCCTTCTCCGCCAAAACCGCGTCAACCGAAGTAATCAAGTGGCCCTTGGGAAACAATATTTTGCCTGCCCGGCCATCTGACGGGCCGTCAGGCGTCTTCAAATCTTCCGCTAACACTCGACCGCGAATCAAATGGGCAATTCCCCGATCAAAACCGACGACATTTTTGGTGGAGATTAATTTGCCCGCTGAATTACCGCAATCTTCTTCGGTTACGATAACATCCTCGGCCACATAAACCAAACGACGAGTCAGATAACCGGCTTTGGCCGTATTGAGCGCGGTGTCGGTCAAAGTTTTGCGCGAGCCGTGAGTGGTAATGAAATATTCCAGCGGCGAGAGACCTTCCTTGTAAGACGGAATAATCGGGAAATCGATCAAGCGACCAGCCGGGTTAATAATCAAACCTTTCATCCCGCCCATCTGACTAACCTGGTCGCCGGAACCGCGAGCGCCGGAGGTCAGCATGAAAGCCACCGAACCTTCCGGGTCAAGATTATCCAAGAGCACTTTCTTAATTTTGTTGCGCGCGTTGGTCCAAAGTTGGATGTGCAAACGATAGAGTTCATCATCGGAAAGCAATCCTTCCTGAAAACGCTCTTCCAAATTATGCGACTCTTGGCGCGCGTCAGCGATTATTTTTTCTTTTTCCACCGGCACTTTAATATCATCAAGACCCCAAGTCGTGCCGGAACGACTGGCGTATTTGAAACCGAAATTCTTCAACTTATCTAACGTACCAGCCAGTAGCGGCGTGATGCCGTAACGGCCGATCAAATCTTCTAAGATATTATTAATCTCTTTGGAAGTAATATCGCGATTAATGTAAGGAAAATCATTCGGCAACTTCTCGTTGAAAAGAATGCGACCGACCGAAGTCTCTAAAAGTTGGCCAACATCGCTGCCAAATTTAGTGGCATCGGTATCAATCAATACTTTAATCTTGGCGCGAATGTCCAATTCGTCGAAGTTATAAGCAATAATCGCCTCCTTGATACTTTCAAAAACTTTTCCTTCACCCTTGGCGCCATGGCCGTACTTAGTGACCCAATAACAACCGAGAATAATATCAAGTTTTAAATTAACAATCGGATTGCCGGTACCTGGTTTCAGAATATTACGACTCGCGGCCATTAAGTTCTTAGCTTCTTCTTGCGCCTTGTTGGACAACGGAATGTGAACCGCCATCTGGTCGCCATCGAAGTCGGCGTTGAAAGCACTGCAAACCAAAGGATGAACGCGAATCGCGCTACCCTCGATCAGAATCGGGCGAAACGCTTGAATTCCGAGACGATGGAGCGTCGGCGCGCGATTCAAGAGCACGTATTTATCTTTAATTACTTCTTCCAAAATCGCCCAAACTTCCGGCACTTTGTCATCAATCAGACGACCAGCGCCACGAATATTGAAAGCGGATTCTCGTTCCAAAATCTTGGCAATAATGAAAGGACGGAAAAGTTCCAGCGCCATATGCTTGGGCAAACCGCATTGGTCGAGGCTCAATTCTGAACCCACCACAATCACCGAGCGTCCCGAATAATCAACGCGTTTACCAAGCAAGTTCTGGCGAAAACGACCTTGCTTGCCTTTCAGGCTGTCGGAAATGGACTTGAGTGGTCGGCGCTGGGCTTGACTCATCGCGCCGCCACCAGAAGCGCTACGCCGAATTGAGTTATCAATCAAGGCGTCAATCGCTTCCTGGAGAATTCGCTTTTCGTTCCGCAAAATCACTTCCGGCGCGTCGAGCTCCTTCAATTTTTTGAGACGATTATTGCGATTAATCACTCGACGATAGAGATCATTGACATCGGAAGTGGCATGACGACCGCCATCGAGCGCCACCATCGGCCGCAAATCCGGCGGAATTACCGGCACCGCAATCAAGAACATCCATTCCGGACGAATACCCGAACGTTTCATCGAGCGAATCAAATTGTAACGGCGTTGAGTTTTGGTTCGTTCTAAAGCGCTGGCCTTTTCCAAATCCTCGCTCACTTTAACCAAAAGTTTATCCAAATCGGCATTTTTACAAATATTGTAGAGCGCCTCCGAACCGATTTCCGCTTCAAAAACCGAACCATACTTAAGCGACAAGCGATGATAATTAACCTCATCGAGCACACGCCCCACCATAATCCCTTCAAGACTGCGCTTGGCCGAGAACATAGCCTCCTTAAGCGCGTCCTTACTGCGCTCGTCTTGCAGCGAGCGCGCGCGTTCTTTGTATTCTTTATCAATTTCTTTCAGTAAGCGAAGTTTTTCTTCGGCATTAACTTTGGTGATAATATAACCGGCAAAGTAAATCACCTTTTCCAAATCAGCCATCGAGAGGTTGAGAAACATCCCCAAGCGCGATGGCACGCCGCGAATAAACCAAATGTGCGCCACCGGTGAAGCCAATTCAATGTGACCCATCCGCTCGCGACGAACAATCGAGTGCGTGACCTCCACGCCGCAACGTTCGCAAATAATATCCTTGTAACGAATCCGGCGATACTTGCCACAGTAACATTCAAAATCTTTTTCCGGTCCAAAAATCCGCTCATCAAACAGACCGCCACGCTCGCTGCGACCAGTACGATAGTTGATAGTTTCCGGTTTGGTAATTTCGCCGTAAGACCATTCGCGAATCCGTTCGGGTGAAGCGAGGCGTAAACTGATGGCATTAAAATCGGTAATGGGAGTTTCTTTTTTCATAATTATATTTTCTTTAATTCAACGTCTAAAGCCAAGCCGCGAAGTTCCGCCAGCATCACATTGAAGGAAGCCGGCAAATTCGGTTCCGGTAAATCTTCACCCTTAACAATCGCGTCGAAAGTCTGCGACCGACCAATAATGTCATCGGACTTAACCGTCAATACTTCGCGCAAAGCGTAAGCGGCGCCATAACCTTCGAGCGCCCAAACTTCCATTTCCCCGAAGCGTTGTCCGCCGCGTTGAGCTTTGCCGCCAAGCGGTTGTTGCGTAATCAAAGAGTAAGGCCCAATCGAACGCATGTGAATTTTATCTTCCACCATGTGGTCAAGTTTCAAGATATGCATAATCCCGATGGCAATGTCTTGGGCGAAAGCTTGACCGGTTTTGCCGTCGGTTAAGGGCACCTTGCCCGACTCCGAAAAACCGGCTTTTTTAAGTTCGGTTTTAATTTCATCACTCGTCGCCCCGATAAACGGTGGCGTAATCGCTTGATAACCAAGGGTGCCGGCCGCCAAACCCAAATGCATTTCCAAAATTTGGCCCAAGTTCATCCGAGACGGCACGCCCAGCGGCGTCAGCACGATATCAATCGGCGTGCCGTCGGCCATGTACGGCATATCCTCGACTGGCAATACTTTCGAAATCACTCCTTTGTTGCCGTGCCGACCAGCCAATTTGTCGCCGACAGAAGCGTTGCGCAATTCCGCCACTTCAATATGAATCCGCTTGGTGATTCCACTCTCCAATTTGTCGCCATGTTCGCGCGAGAAAACTTTGACGCCGATCACTTTACCCCGCTTGCCATTCGGCATCCGCAAAGAACTATCTTTCACGTCGCGAGATTTTTCGCCGAAAATCGAACGCAAGAGTCGTTCTTCCGGTGTTAATTCCGTCTCGCCTTTAGGAGTGATCTTGCCGACCAAAATATCACCCGGACCAACTTCCGCGCCAATGCGGATGATGCCGTCTTCATCCAAGTTGCGCAGTTTCGCTTCGCCGATGTTGGGAATATCATGAGTCGTAATTTCCGGACCAAGTTTAGTGTCGCGAACATTCACTTTATGTTCTTCAATATGAATACTGGTGAATTTGGCCTGGCGTACCAAACGTTCCGACATGATAATTGCATCTTCGTAATTAGCGCCATCAAGCGACATAAAAGCGACCAAAACATTTTGACCGAGCGCCATTTCGCCATCCACCGTGGAAGAAGTATCGGCAAGCACCTGACCAGTTTTAATCTTATCGCCCGCCACCACAATCGGCCGCTGATGAAAAACAGTGTTGTCATTCGTCCGCGAGAAATTAATCACTTGATATTCGTCGGTTTTTCCTGCTTCAGTCTTAATTACGATATGACTGCCATCCACTTCCTTTACCAGACCGGCATTCTTGGCCGTAACCAAACGACCGGAGTCGCGAGCCACTTGCGCTTCGAGACCAGACGCGACGAATGGCGCCTCGGGAATCACGCAGGGAATCGCCTGCTTTTGCATATTCGAACCCATTAGCGCGCGGTTGGCATCATCGTGTTCCAAGAAAGGAATAATCGACGTCGCCACCGAGAAGGCTTGGTAAGGCGCGATGTCGATCAGTTGAACTTTGGCACGAGGAACCGAGGTGGGATGACCTTGCACCCGCACCGCCACTTGCTCATCAACCAAATGTCCTTTGTTGTCGCACGGCGTCGCGCCGTGAGCGATAATATAATTTTCCTCTTCCAACGCATTCATATAAATCACTTCGTCGGTCACTCGTTCATTAATCACCTTGCGATAAGGCGTCTCAATCACCCCGAACTCATTGATTTTGGCATAGTTGGCTAAGTGGAGAATGAGACCGATTGATGGACCTTCGGGAGTGTGAATTGGACAAACCCGACCATAGTGCGAAGTGTGCACGTCACGCACCTCGAGACCAGAACGTTTCTTGGTAAGACCGCCCGGACCGAGCGCCGAAAGCGTTCGCAAATGTTCCACTTCCGTCAGCAAATTCTTCTGACCCATAAATTGAGACATTTGGTTGGTGGTGAAAAATTCCTTGAGCCGCGCCTGGAGCGGCCGCGGACTGATGAGTTGAATCGGCAGAGTGGTGGCCGAATCCACCGTCGACATCCGGTCCTGAATGTTGCGACGCATCTGCATCAAACCAACCTTGAGCTTGGCGGCCAACATTTCCCCGATGGAACGAATGCGGCGCAAACCGAGGTGGTCAATATCGTCGGCAATCGCCTCGCGGTCATTATTAAGCGTAATAATATGGCGGACAATCGTCGCGACATCATCGTAAGTAAGCGTTCGCTTGGCCTTATCTTCCGGCGTTAAACCTTTACTAAAGCGCTTATTGAAGCGCACCCGACCAACCGTCGAAAGGTCATAGCGTTCGCGGGAAAACAGCGTGGTAATAAACTCGCGGGCGTTGGCCGCCGTCGCCAAATCGCTATCGCGTAGACGTTTATAAATTTCCAAATAAGAATCGTCGGCGGTCTTGGAGTGGTCCTTGGCCAAAGAAATTTTCAGATAATCAATATCCGAAACAAGGCCTTCGCCCAGTTTGGCCATTTCGGCATCGGTTACCGGCTTGCCGCCCAAATCAGCGAGCAACCGCAAAAGCGACGTGACCGAAAACTTGCGTTTTCGGTCAATTCGCACATAAATTCCGCCGTCGGTTTCCGTTTCAAATTCAATCCACGCGCCGACCGACGGAATAATTTTGGCGCCGAAATATTTCTTGCCGCGCAATTCCGCTTCGGTGAAAAAGACGCCGAAACTGCGCGCCAGTTGAGTAACCACGACCCGCTCGTTGCCGTTAATGATAAAAGTGCCGTGAGGCGTCATTAAGGGAAAATCCGCCAAAAAAATTTCCTGTTCCTTTTCCGCGCCAATCGTTTTATTCTTTAACTTCACGCGCACCCGCAACGGCGCGTCGTAAGAAAGTTGGTTGATCTTAGCGTAATGCTCATCAAATTTCGGCTCATCGAGTTGGAAACCGGCAAATTCCAATTCAAATTTTTTTTCCGAATAATCTTTAATCGGCGAAAATTCTTTAAACAAATCGGCCAAACCCTCCTTAATTAACCATTGATAAGAATCCAATTGAACTTTTACCAAGTTAGGCATGGCCGCCAATGACTCACGATATTTCGAAAAATATTTTTTCTCCATGAAAAATTGAAACGAAAATATTGTCGGTTCTTAATAAAACCTTCAATTTCGCCATTATTAAATTATGCTGATAAAAGAGAAAATAAAAGCAAGATCCCCCGCTAACTAGCCATGCACCACAACAATGACTCAATCTTGCATGATCGTGGCTAGTATAAACCACTGGGGATATTTCGTCAACTGGTTATCCCCAGTTTTCCTATTGCCTTTTTTGGCGCCATTCTTCAATTTTTTTATGATGGCCAGAAATAAGGACTTTTGGCACTCGATATTTTATTCCTTGATAATCCAGCACTTCGGGTCGAGTGTAAACTTCATGGCTTGCTATCCGGTTTTCTTCCAATGATTCTGGTTTACCTAAAACATTTGGAATTTGCCGCGCCATCGCGTCCAAAACAATCAACGCTGGCAATTCCCCACCGGTCAAAACAAAGGGACCGATGGAAATTTCTTCGGCTTTGAGAATTTTTTTCACCCGCGCGTCAATCCCCTCGTAGTGACCGCAAATTAAAATCAGATGCTCATATTTTTTATGCCACACTCGCGCAATCGGATTGGCGAATTGCTTGCCATTGGGAGAAAAAATAATAATTTTGGCGGCCTTAACACTTGCGGACAGGCGCGAATTTCCCTTGTTGACCGTGAGCGATCGGCGGCAAGTGCTTAAGGCCGCCTTAACTGCCTTCAAGATCGGCAACGCTTCCAATACCATTCCCGGTCCACCGCCGTAGGGCTTGCTGTCAGTCTGGCGATAAAACCACTTACCCCTCGACTTCGCTCGGGGCCTGGCGATAAAATCCCGAGGATTATAAAACTGCAATTTGATTTTCTTTTCCCGAATCGCCCGCCCCACAATTGAACTCTGAACATAAGAGTCAAAGCTCTCGGGAAACAAGGTAATCAGATGAAAAGTCATCTATACTTTTAGTTTTTCAAGTCGTTCATCAAGTCATCAACCGAAACCGTGGCCGCGGGTCGAGGAGTAATCACTCTAGTCGAACCTTCTGGTTCATTGATTTTAAGATTGACCCGAGCATTGTGCTTCATCCCCACCACGCGGAGTAAGGTGCGAATCGCTTTGGCGGTGTTGCCCTGGCGACCGATCACTTTACCCATATCGGCCGGATTAACGTCGAGAGTCATGAGAACGCCCATTTCGTCAACTCGACGATTGATTCTAATATCGTCAGGATTATCCACCAATGACTTAACCACTGATTCCAGAAACTCTTGGTCTTGGAAAATTTCAGACATTTTCAATTTGGATTAGGCTTGTAATTCAGCTTTTTCTTCGACTAACGCTTCTGGTTCTATTTTAGCGTTAATTTTATCTTGGGGCAAACTTGCCTGCCGACGAGGCAGGACATTGATTTTCTTGCCGGAGATTACTTTAGCATCGATTAAAAGATTATGAACCGTGCCGGAAACTTTCGCTCCCATCGAAAGCCAGTGCTTGACGCGCTCGACATTGATTTTGGGTGGCCTTGCCTGTCCGCCTTCGGCGGAACGGGCATTATAATCTCCCACCACCTCAAGCACCTTGCCGGTTTTAGCGGCTCGATGCGAGTCGGTGATAATAATACGAAAGGAAGGGTCATTCTTACGTCCCACCCGTTGCAGTCTGATTATTAACATGGCGCATATAGTAGCAGACACCAAGTCTTGTGTCTAGGGTCGAGATTTGGTAAAGTAGAAAACAGAAAGGAGGTGAGCTTATGGAACCAAATCCGGGCAAGTCAGAGCAGGAAGGAACCAGCCAGGCAACCCCGGAGACTGCGCCACAGCCAGGCATGCTCGAACGATTGCGTCAATTGCCAAATGACCTCGCTCGAAGCAAGCTGATTGACGAGTGTATCGCCACGGCCGAAGCGAAGCTCAAATCATTGGGTTGCCAACCGATTTTCGGCGGTCTGTAAAAACCGCCCATCATCTCCTCATCATCCCCTCGCGCCAAGCGGGGGGACTTTTTTGTGTTATACTACCAAAAAAATATGAAGCAAAATGAAATTGAAGGCTTGTTGCGTGTTTCGGCCAAGGGTCTCGGCTACGTCAGCCCACCTGACGCCAAAACCAAAGACGAAGCGATTGAAATCGACCCAAATTTTCTGAACACCGGTTTGCCGGGCGATAAAGTGCGGGTCTTGATTCATCCTGAAGTTAGAAACGAACCACGCACCGGCGAAATTATCGAGATTGTCGAACGCAAACGGTTGGAATTTGTCGGCACCCTCGAACCCGCCTTCGCCGAGGCTTCGTCGGGCAAGCAAGAAAAAGAGATTTATTACTTAGTCCCAGATGATAAAAGAATTTATCGAGATATTTTAATTGCTAAAGAAAAACTTGGCGGCGGTGTGATTGGCGATAAAGTTTTAGTCAAAATTACGGAATGGAAAGACCCCAAGAAAGACCCGATCGGCGAAGTGGTCTTAGTTATTGGCAAGCCAGGCTTAAATGACGTGGAAATGCAAGCGATTGTGTTTGAAAAAGGTTTTCGCCCAGATTTTCCGCCTGAAGTTGAGAAGGAAGCCAAGGCCCTCAAGCAAAATGCTGCTGCCGAAGTGGCGCGAGAAATTAAAAACCGGCGTGATTTACGCGACACTCTCACCTTCACCATCGACCCGGTTGACGCCAAAGATTTCGACGATGCTATCTCTTTCAAAAAGTTGGGAAACGGAAAATTAGAGGTGGGTATCCATATCGCCGATGTCTCGCATTATGTTCGTCCCGATACTAAACTTGACCGTGAAGCCCAAAAACGTGCTACATCAATCTATCTCGTTGATCGCACCATCCCAATGTTGCCGGAAATCCTTTCTAATGACTTATGCAGTCTTAATCCCGGCGCCGACAAACTCGCCTTCTCCGCAATTTTCACCTTTGATGAGAAATATAATCTGATTGACGAATGGTTCGGTCGCACGATTATCAACTCCAATAAACGTTTCACTTACGAAAGCGCCCAAGAAGTTTTGGACGGAAAGCCGAGCCAAGGTAACACCTTAAGTACGGATTCCCAAGGTGTCACCTTGGCTCTCACTTCGTTAAATAAAATCGCTTACAAACTCCGCGCCGACAAAATGGCCAATGGCGCCATTGCTTTTGAAACAACCGAAATTAAATTTGTTCTCGATTCGACCGGCAAACCGCTCGGCGTGATGAAAAAAACTCGTGGCGACTCACACCTCTTGGTGGAAGACTTTATGCTCCTCGCTAACCGCAAAGTGGCCGAATATGTTTCCGAGAAAGTGAAGCGGGCGGATAAAAAATTCGTCTATCGCGTCCACGATCAACCGGATATTGATAAATTAAAACAATTAGCTAACTTCATCGAACCACTCGGTTATCAATTAAAATTTGTCGGCAATAGCGTTCCTGCGCAAAGCATTAACACTTTATTAAAAACAGTGGAAGGCAAACCAGAAGAGGCAATGATTCAAACCGCCACCATGCGCAGTATGGCTAAAGCGATTTACTCGATGAAAAATATCGGCCATTACGGTCTCGCCTTCCATGATTACACTCATTTCACTTCCCCGATTCGCCGTTATCCCGACACGATGGTCCACCGCTTGCTCGCTTATTATCTCGCTGAGCAAAAACCACCAGAAGAAGAATTGAAACTGGATGACAATTTGTGTCTCCATTCTTCCCAAATGGAAATCGCCGCGCAAGAAGCCGAGCGCGATTCTATCCGTTATAAGCAAGTGGAATTCTTGCTCGATAAAGTCGGTACGGTGTTTAATGGCACAATCTCCGGCCTCGCCAAATGGGGCATCTATGTTCAAGACCAAGAGACCTTGGCCGAAGGCATGGTCCGACTGATGGAACTCTCCGACGATTATTACGTCTTCGATGAAAAAAATTATTGTATGACCGGCCGCAATACCCGCCGCCGTTTTCGCCTCGGCGACAAAGTGCGCATTAAGTTAACCCGCGCCGACCTTCGCGAACGCATCCTTGACTTCGTGTTTGTTTAGAAACTTATTTCTCCCAGTGGTGAAAGAGGGCGTTGACCAACGAGAGCAGCAAACTAAAGAGTAGCGCCCACCAGAAGCTGGCGACAACAAAGCCGGGCACAATGGCGCTGGCCAAGAGAACCAGTAAAGCGTTAATGATAATCGAGAAAAGTCCCAAGGTCAGCACGGTGATCGGAAAAGAAAGAAAAATAAGTGTTGGGCGAATAAAGGTGTTGAGAATTCCCAGTACCGCCGCCACCACAATCGCGGTCACTAAATTATCCACACTCACCCCGGGTAAAATATAAGCAGCTAAAAGCACCGCAATCGTCATCCAAAACCAATTGGCAATTATTTTCGTATTCATATGGAAATAATTATACCACTTTTATTTCGCGTAAACAGCGGCTTCGTCGAATTTAATCGAAAGCAGTTTGGAAACACCATCGGCACCCATGGTCACGCCGTAGATAATACTGGCGCGAGACATCGTCTCGCGGTTATGACTAATAAGAATCAATTGGGAATGACGAGCGAGATTAGAAACCATCTCGCCGTATTTGCGCGAGTTAGCTTCATCAAGCGCGGCGTCGGTCTCGTCGAGAATGAGAAAGGGTGGCGGATTGACTTGCGACATCGCGAAGAGAAGTGCAATTGAAGTCAGCGCTCGTTCGCCGCCGGAGAGCATTTGCAAACCATGAACTTTTTTGCGTGGAAGATTGACTCTGATTTCAATCCCTTCTTTCTTCTCTTCACTTGAAAATTCAACTTCCAAGTGGTTGATTTTTTCATTTATCTCTTCGTCATCAATATCAGTCAACACTTCTTTTTTCTCTTTCACCAAATCCAAACGCGCCGTGCCACCACCAAACATTAAGGCAAAAAACTCTTGGAAGCGATCATTGATTTTATTAATGCCATTTTTAAATTCGGTCGCGATTTTGGCTTCCAAATCGTTAATAATCTGATGCAAGGAACTGGCGCTAGCCTTTAAATCGGTAATTTCTTTAGCTAAAAAAGCGTCACGTTCGGTTGTTTCCTGATACTCCTTCATCACGTCGTTATTTTCCATCCCCATATCTTCAAGACGGATTTTTATCCGCTCGATTTTTTTCTGACGCTCTTGTTGTAAGGCGCGCTCCTCGTGGCCGCTGACCTCCGGACCGATTTCTCGATAACGCTTGATCTCCTGATCCACCAACACCGCGCCTTCCTCCACCTCGCGTTTAAAGTTGGCTTCTTCCAATCGCCACCTTTCCTCCCGCGCCAAAATGGTGTTCAAACGACCAGCCAGTTCGCTCCGACGCGCCCGTAATTCATAGACTTCTCGCTCCGCTTCGCGTGCCACTGACGCCTCTTGAAGCAATTTATTTTCCTCGGCCGAGAGCGCGACCAGTTCTTTTTCGGCCACTGCTTGCTCCTCTCGCAACCCCGCCAATTCTTGGCCGGAATCTTCGAGCTTTTCCATTGTTCGACCACGAGGCAAGAACTTGATTATTGTTTCCCTAATTTTTTGTAAAATAGCTTTGATGGAAAAAATATCCGAGAGTTTTTCGGCATAATCCAAATGATTGGCTAATTCTTGAGTGAATTGCGACACCTCAGCCCAATCGAAATCTCGTTTTGCTTCCTCATCATGGCGACGAGAATGGATTTCCGCCATCTCCAACCTGGCTTCCAATCGTCCCAAACATCGGCTAATCTCATCTTTTTTTTCCGCCACGGCGCGCGCTTTTAGTTCATAAGAGATATCCTTTTCTCCCTGCGACCGAGCCGACAATTTTTTTTCAATCGCCGCTAACTCACCGGCCGGACCCGCTTTTTCACTCTCAATAATTCGCTTTTCGGTTGTCAGATAACATTCTTCCCGTTTCAAATATTCCAAATAGAACGTCTTCAACTCCGCCCGCAAACGATCCGCTTGTTCCACCTTCTCCATTTGATTTTTCAAAAATTTAAGATGCGGCGCCAGTTCCCGCCGCAAACTTTCCACTTGCTTAATATTTTCCTCCGTCTTCTCTAACTTTTTCCCACTCTCCTCAATTTTCCATTGATACAGACGCAAACCCAAAGCGTCTTCAATCATCGCCCGCCGATCGCGCAGATTGGCGCTCAAAATTCTGTCGGCATCACCTTGGTGGACAATATAGTGATCAGAGAAACCGAGCGAGACGTTAGCTAAGAGTTCCACGATATCGCGATGACGCACCGCCGTCCCGTTGATTAAATAAGAATTGGTGCCGTCACGATACACCTCGCGCGACACCGCCACCTCATCAAAGTCGACATTGAATTTGCGATCGTGATTATCAAAAACTAGGGTCACCGCCGCGCGATTGGCCTTGGACGTTTGTTGGGTGCCGTTCCAAATCAAATCCTCGCCCTTCGCTCCGCGCAAGGCCTTCATCGAACGTTCGCCCAAAACCCAACGAAACGCTTCGGCGCAATTGGACTTGCCCGACCCGTTCGGTCCAACAATCGCCGTTACTGGCGCGTCAAAAACAAAAGTTGTTTTCTTAGCGAATGATTTGAAACCGGTGAGTTCTAGTTGTTTGAGGCGCATGAGTTAATGCTATTTTACCTTAGTTTAAACCGGAAAACCATAACTCATCCCCTAACCCCTTCTCTTGCCTTAAGAGAAGGGGGAAATTCCACGCATTACTCCCTCTCTTAGAGTAAGAGAGGGCTGGGGTGAGTTATAAAATCCCTTGCATAATTTTAAATGATGTGGTAGATGTGGAAGCAGAAAGGAGGTAAAAAACCTCATGGCAAAACAAAAAAAGCCAACGCGGACCTTCGGCAAGCTTCGTATCGGTGACCAATTCACGAGAACTTATGACAAATCAGTATTCGTGAAAACTCCGCTTGCTTATGAACCAGTTTCTCTTAAGCGTGGTGGCCCCATTCAGCTTAATGTAAACAACGCATTCGGGCTGACAGGAAGCTGCAAGGGAATGATGGTGTTGTTTCAAGCCGATGATTGGATTTGTCCCACCCACTAACTACCCGCCCCACGACCAAAGAGCCCGCTCTCTTGCGTCGGAGGCGGGTTTTCTTTTTGGTTGGGAAATTCGGCCTCACCCTTTGATCCCTCTCCGAAGGAGAGGGAAAAATCCAAGCATTAAAGTCCTCTCCTTTGGGGAGGATTTAGGTGGGGTGAGTTATTTCTTCCACCCCAATTTCTCTAAGCCAACCCGCGCCGCTTCTTGTTCAGCCATTTGTTTGGAGGGACCAACGCCTTCAGCGATTAGTTCTTCGCCAAGATACAGACCGACAGTGAAAGTTTTGCTGTGATCCGGACCAACCGCCGAGAGCACTTGATAAGTCGGCGTGATATCTCGCGCCGCTTGCGCTCGTTCTTGAAAAGCGCTTTTGGAATCTTGCCAAAGATTCTTGGCCACAATATCGTCAATCTTCACCAACAAATTTTCTGTAATAAATTTTTTCACCGGCGCGTAACCAGCATCGAGATAAAGCGCGCCAACAATCGCTTCGAAAGTGTCAGCCAGAATGGCTTGGCGCGCGCGACCATTATCTTTCGCTTCACCTTTAGATAATAATAGTTGTTCACCAAGACCAAGTTTACCGGCTACTTGCGCGAGTGATTCCGTATTCACCAGCGCCGCGCGAAAAGCGGTCAACTCGCCTTCCGGCCGTTCCGGATATTTCGCAAACAAAAATTCCGTCACCACTAATTCCAAAACGGCATCGCCCAAAAATTCCAAACGTTCGTTATGGTCGAGTTTGATTTCCGGATGCTCGTTTAAATAAGACCGGTGAATAAACGCCTGTTTGAGCAAATCGGGATTATTGAATTTAAGATTAAACATTATTTATTTAAAATTTTGATGGCTTTGGTGATGAAGACTACCACATCATCATACATTCGCAAATCAGCGATTTCTTGGAGCGGAAACCAGCGAACTTCGTCGAGCCCGCCTTTTCCCTCGGCCAATTTCAATCGTTCCGGATTTTGCGCTTCGGCCAAAAAATAGTTCACTTGCTTGCGAATCTTACCCTTCTCCGGATCGGAAGCGATATACTCGTTCGCTCCCAATTCTTGCCCCACTTTGATTTGCATTCCCAATTCCTCTTTGATCTCGCGAACACAACCTTCCTTAACCGATTCATTTTGCTCGACGTGGCCTTTGGACAACGTCCAATAACCGAAAATATCATGAACAAAAGCCAGTTTAATTTCGTTATTTTCCCGACAATAAACCACGGCCCCGCAAAGTTTCTCAACCGGCATTTCTTCGTAGGGAACATCTTTTGGTCGGCGTTTTTTAGCCGGCACTTCGTCTTTATCCGGCTCGCCCATTTCTTTATAAACCGCGCCGAGTACGCCGTTCACAAAGCGACCGCTCGTCTCCCCACCAAAAGTTTTAGCCAATTCAATCGCTTCATTGATCGCCACGCGCGCCGGCACTTGCTTGTGGTCGGCAAATAATAGTTCATATAAACCGAGACGTAAAACATTGCGATCAACAATCGCAATTTGCGAAATCGGCCATTCCGGCGCCGCCTTCTCGATAATTAAGTCGAGTTTTTCCTGCTGATCAATCACCCCGGAAACTAAATTATCGATGAAATTAGAATCTTCCAGACCGGGAGCAAACTCAGCCACATTGCGAGACACAATGCTCGGAAGTACTTTGACCTCACTGCCATTGAAGTCCCATTCAAACAGGGACTGCATCGCAATACTTCGTGATAAGTGCCGATTGGCCATTTAATGTTCAAAAGAAACTTTAACCGACTTCTTGACGACTACTTCGCGCTAGCCCGTTTTTTCTTTGCCGCCTTCTTCTCCGTTCGCGCCAACACATTAACCACTTCCCGGCCGCGATAAGTGCCGCAAGTAGCGCACATCCGGTGACGCAAAGTCATCGCGCCACACTTTACGCATTTGGTCAGTGACAATTTTTCCAGCGCGTGATGCGACCGGCGGTTGGCCGTGTGACTTCGGGTATGACGCATTCTGACTACCATAGTGTTAAGAGTATAACCTATCTTTTTCCGGGACGCAACCACCGGCTGAGAAAAGACCGGCGATGAATCGGTGACAATCCGAGCTTAGCTAAAGCGCGGTAATGAGCTGCGGTGCCATAGCCGACATGTTCTTCAAAACCGTAGCCCGAATATTTTTTTGCCAGTCGTTTAATCAGTCGATCGCGTCGCACCTTAGCCACCACCGAAGCCATGGCAATAATCATTTCGGTATCATCGCCTCGGATAATCGTCTGCTGATTCTCATATTCCGCCGGCGCTTTCAAACTGCCATCCAATAACACTCGACTGTTTTTCGGCGAAATGTTAAACACCAGGTGTTTAACATTTTTAATAGACCCTCGGGGTCTATTATTTTCAAGCTGACGAAGGGCGCAAGCCAGAGCGCTTTTGATTCCCCAAACAATCCCCCGTTTATCAATCAGCAAATTACTCGAGTAAGCGCAAGCGAAATTAATCAAACCGGCGCGACGCGCTTCCTTTAATCGCCAATACCAAGTTTCGCGGAGATTAAGACTAAGTTTTTTGCAATCTTTAATTTTGGAAAAAATTTTCTGGACCAGATGGTAATCGTTCAATCGACAGGATACTGTTCCCACCGCCACCGGCCCCGCCAGTGGCCCCCGCCCCGCTTCGTCAATCCCGATGAGATATTTAGATTTCACCATCAAATTTTAACATAAAAAAGCGCTCAGAAATAATCTGAACGCTTTACGTAAAGGTCTTCAGTTGAGATCCCCTTGCGCGTCTCCGTCAACAATAAGTTGAACAACCTCCTGTCGTGTTACCCCGCTTAGGATTTCCACTTCATCTTCACCAAAAGAAAAACACTCACCCCCCAGAAACGCGCATTCTCGCCACCACTGCGCCGCTTCGGGATCAGATTGTTCCAGGATTTCCAGCGCTGAAACAACCGGAACCAAAAATACTGATCTTCGGGACTGGTTCGGCTGACCGGTTACCACTCCGCGCTCGGGAGACTCGAGCTTGGGATAACCGAACACCGGTTCACAAGGTAAAGTGAGACCAACCCAAGCTTGTCTCACTTCAAATGGCGCCTCACCTTCGGGGATTTTGATAATCTTAATCCAACCACTGGCACTTGTCTTGGCGACCATTAGATCACCTCCTTTTCTTTCCCAATGATAAGCTAAGTAAAAATAATTGTCAAAATAGAAATCCCGTCATATTTTGTTATACTTTCCTTGATGCCCCCCTTCGTCCATCTCCATGTCCACTCGCACTACTCGCTCCTCGACGGCTTGTCGAAAATCCCCGACTTAATCAAAAAAGCTAAGGAATATGGGATGCCGGCGCTGGCTCTCACCGACCACGGTTCGATGTACGGCGCCATTGAATTTTATCTGGCTTGCCAAAAAGCCGAGATCAAACCGATTATCGGCGTTGAAGCTTACATCGCGACTCGCACTCGTTTCGACAAGGAACCCAATCTTGATAATCGCCGTTATCATCTGACTCTCTTAGCTAAAAATTTGACGGGCTATCGCAATTTGCTTAAGTTGGTCAGTGCTTCTTATCTTGAAGGTTATTATTACAAACCACGAATGGATCGCGACCTTTTGCGGGAACATCACGAAGGGATAATTGCGCTTTCCGGCTGTCTCGGCTCCGAACTAGCCAAAGCGCTGTGGAATAAGAATGAAGCGGAAGCGGAAAAAGTTGCCCGCGATTATCAAGCGATTTTCGGCGCGGAAAATTATTATTTGGAAATAATGCATCACCCAAAGTTGGAACGGCAATTAGAGATTAAAGCCGCTACCATCAAGCTCGCCCGAAAATTAAATCTGCCGCTGGTCGGCACCCAAGATGTTCATTACCTCAATCCTGACGACAATCGCGCTCAAGATACTCTGCTCGCCATTCAAACCGGCAATTTCGAAGAAGGCAATAAAATGGGCAATGTCAACGAAGACTTCTCTTTTATCAGTCCGGAAATCGCCGCCAAATATTTTGCCGAAGCGCCGGAAGCCCTCGAGAACACGATTAAAATCGCCGAGCAATGCCAACTGGAGTTAACGCTTGGTAAATTCATTTTCCCCAACTTTCCGATTCCCGCTGACGAGACCGGCGATTCGTTGTTGCGCCGGCTTACTTTCGCCGGCTTGGCCAAACGCGGCTTTGCCGATAAGCCGGATTACATCGCCCGCCTCGAACATGAACTGGGCGTGATTAAAATGAAGGGTTACGCTTCCTACTTTCTCGTGGTGGAAGACTTGATTCGTTACGCGCGCGAACACGGCATCTACTATAACATCAGAGGTTCGGTGGCTGGCTCAATGACTACATACTCGCTCGACATTACCAAAGTCGACCCGCTGGATTATCAAATTCCTTTCGAACGTTTCTTGAATCCCGAACGTCCGTCCGCGCCCGATATCGATATGGACTTTGCCGATAATCGCCGCGACGAAATTATCGAGTATGCCAAACAAAAATACGGCGCCGACAAGGTGGCGCAAATCGGAACTTTCGGCACAATGATGGCGCGCGGAGCGGTACGTGATGTGGCCCGCGCCCTTGGTCATCCCTATTCGGTCGGTGACCAAATTGCCAAATTAATTCCCCTGGGTAGCCAAGGTTTTCCGATGACAATTAACCACGCGCTGGAAACCACTCCAGAATTAAGCGAGCTTTACCAAAAAGATTCGGCGACCAAAGAAGTTATTGATATGGCCAAGAAAATTGAGGGCAACTCTCGTCATATCTCGGTGCACGCCGCTGGTGTCGTTATCTCGCCCGAACCGCTTACCGATTACACCCCGCTTCAGTACGACCCGAAGGGCGAGAGCATCATCACGCAATATGATATGTACACTGTCGGTGAGGACGGCGTCGGTCTGACTAAATTCGATTTTTTGGGTCTGCGCAACTTGGCGATTTTAGCTAGCGCCGTTGAACTAATTGAAACCATTTATAATCAAAAAATTGATTTGGAAAATATTCCTCTCGACGATAAAACCACTTTTGCAATGCTCGCGCGAGGCGAAACCGAAGGTCTGTTTCAATTGAACGGTTCGGGCATGACTCGCTGGCTCAAAGAACTCCGACCCACGACCATCCATGATATCAACGCCATGGTGGCGCTCTATCGTCCCGGGCCGATGCAATTCATTCCCGATTATATCGCCCACAAACACGACCCGCGTTTAACTAAATATCTTGATCCAGCGCTCAAACCGATTCTGGAAGAAAGTTACGGCGTGCTGGTCTATCAAGACCAATTATTGATGATGGCTCACGACTTGGCCGGTTATAGTTGGGGCGCGGTGGATAAATTTCGCAAAGCCGTCGGTAAAAAAATTCCGACGCTGATGGCCGAGCAACGAGATAAGTTTATCAAAGGTTGCCGAGAACACTCCGGCTGGAGCGAAAAAAAAGCGACCGAAGTTTGGACTTGGCTTGAACCTTTCGCCGCTTACGGTTTTAACAAAGCGCACGCGGCTTCTTATGGTCGCGTCGCTTATCAAACCTCTTATCTCAAAGCCAATTATCCGACGGAATATATGACTGCCGTGCTCTCGGCGGAAAGCGGCGATATGGAGACGATTACTGCCGTAATGGCCGAGTGTCAGCGCCTGAATATTCCGGTCCTCGCGCCGAATGTTAATGAGAGCTTCGGCGATTTTACCGCCATTAAGAGCGCCGACACTAAAGGCTTAAGCGAGAAGGCCAAGAAGCTCGCACAGGCATCAAGGTCCGACCTTGATGTCGACAAAATCAGATTCGGTCTTTACACGATTAAAAACTTGGGAACCGAGATCGCGAACGCGATCGTGGCCGAGCGCAAAGCGCGAGGCCACTTCACCTCCATTGCTAATTTTCTCGAACGCATCAAACATAAAAATCTCAACAAAAAATCGCTCGAAGCTTTAATTCGCGCCGGTGCCCTGGACACTTTGGGCGAAGAACGAGGAAAACTACTTTTCAATTTGGAAAGTTTGATCGCTTATCACCAAAATATTATCAAGGCCGGCGAGGACCAGAGTTCGCTGTTTGGTTTAATGGCCGACCAATCAAGTATTCCCCAACTCAAACTCCGCGACTGCGACCCAGCCACGCAAAAAGAAAAGTTAGCTTGGGAAAAAGAATTGCTTGGTCTTTATGTTTCCGGCCACCCGCTTGATCCTTATAAAGATAAATTCGCCAAAAACGAAAACACAATTAAAAAAATCAAAGAGTCGCCGGAAGGTTCGAATGTGGTGGCCGGCGGCTTGCTCGAAGAAGTTAAACCGATTACGACTAAAAAAGGTGAAATGATGGCTTTTGGCCGTCTAGGCGATTACACTGGCACCATCGAACTCGTCTTCTTTGCCAGACTTTTTGCCGACCAAAAAGCCGTCATTCAAGCCGACGCCTGCGTCGCCGTCAAGGGCCGATTATCGTTAAGAAACGGCGAACCGAGTATCGTGGTGGAAGCGATTAAAACTCTTTAGAAAACAAGACCTTGAAACCACCTTCAAATAACTGGTATATTTAAGCTTATGGAAAAAGCAGAACAAGAAATAGATAAGTTGGATAAAAACGATCATCGTCGGTTGGGAAAAGAACTCGGGCTCTTCGTCTTCTCCGACACCGTTGGTAAGGGTTTGCCGCTTTGGACCGAGCGCGGCACGACCATCCGTCGTGAGCTTGAACGCTTCATTGTTGACGAGGAGATTCGCCGCGGCTACAAACATGTTTACACCCCCGATATTGCCAAACTTGAACTCTACGAGAAGTCTGGCCATTATCCTTATTACCAAGATTCAATGTACGCGCCGATTGAGATCGATAAAGAAAAATATATGCTTCGCCCGATGACCTGTCCGCATCATTTTGAGCTTTATCTCTCCGCTCCTCGTTCTTACCGCGATTTACCAATGCGTATTGCCGAGCTGGCTAAACTTTACCGTTATGAACAATCTGGCGAACTAGCCGGTCTTGTAAGATTGCGCTCTTTCTGCTTGGCTGACGCTCATATCATCTGCGCTGACGCCGAGCAAGCCAAGTCGGAAGTCAGTCTGGCGCTTGATTTGATTGAATTCATTGCTGATGAATTTAAACTGGAACAAGGGAAGGATTATTGGTATCGCCTTTCGCTTGGCGATCGCGCCGACACTAAAAAGTACTATAAAGATAATCGCGCTTGGGACGAAGCGGAACAAAAATTACGCGAGGTACTTAAGGAACGAAAAGCTCACTTCCAAGAAGCCGCCAACGAGGCCGCTTTCTATGGACCAAAAATTGATATTCAAATGAAGGACGCCCGAGGTCAAGAGAATACCGCTTTCACTGTCCAGTACGACTTCGTGATGCCTAAACGTTTCCACTTAAATTATGTTGATCGCGATGGTCAGGAGAAAGAAGGTGTTGTAGTCCACCGCTCATCAATTGGCGCCGTTGAACGTTTTATCGCTTTCTTAATCGAGCACTATGCCGGCGCCTTCCCGCTTTGGCTTTCGCCCATTCAAATTCGGGTTCTACCGATTGGCGAAGCGCATCGCGATTACGCGGAACAGATTACCAACACTTTGAAACAAGCCGGAATCCGTACCGAGCTTGATACCACTAACGAAACTTTGGGTAAAAAAATCCGCCAAACCAAAGTAGATAAATTACCTTACGCGATTGTAATCGGCGATAAAGAAGTCGCAGAAAATAAATTAACCGTAGAATCACGCCACGGCAAACTAGAAAATGTGACCGTGGAAAAACTGACGGCAGATTTACTGACGGAGATTAAGGAACGGAAATAAATAATATAGAAAGAGAAAACAGGGCTCGAAAGAGTCCTGTTTTTGGCGTCTGGTGATTGTGGCTCAAGCGCGGATGAACCAAACGCTGGAGATGGGCCGTAATTTCCCAGAACAGGGATACTTCACCCCCTTCAAGCGGACAATCGGCGCCGGCGACTTCTTTCTGGTTTCGACTACTTGAAATGGCCCCGACCCCAGTTCTTTACTTGGGTCAAAACCAATGTCTTTCACCGTCTGAGGATTGAACACCACCAGATCACCTTTTTTGAATGGCATAAAATGCCCTCCTTTCTACCAACTAGCCTACCACTAAATATCCAAAGTGGCTATCTTGGCATTCTAACGGATATCAGAAATCCTTTTTTCACCAGTGTGGTGTAATTTTAATAAGTTTTAGAGTTTCGACGAGCAATACCTAATTGTTTGGAAAATTCATCTAGGGTTAAAAATTTGCCTTCAGCTAAATTTTTCCGCGCTCGATTGAGCGCCCGTTTAACAGAGGGCGTCATTTCCACTTCTTTAATACCACCTCGTTTAAGTAAAGATTCGTATTCTAAGCGAGAAATTGTTACCAAATCACTTTTCATATTCTTACTATACCAAACAAAATGAAGTTATCAAATATCCAGAGTCGCCATTCTGGCGTTGGATTGAATAAAGAGCTTGCGCGGTTCCACTTCGTTGCCCATCAGCATGGTGAAAACCTTGTCGGCTTCTTCGGCTTCGGGAATCGTCACTTGTTTGAAAACCCGCCGCATTGGATCCATCGTCGTCTCCCACAATTCTTCCGGATTCATTTCGCCCAAACCTTTGTAACGTTGGACCATTACCTTCTTGCCCGACGAAGCCTTGGCGGAGTCGGGGCCACTCGTTTCTTCTTCGCTAGCGCCATCGCCGCCAAGAACTTGATTTTCTGACGGTGGCGCCATAATATCAATCTTTTTGGCATCAATTCCCAAATCTTTCAGCACTTCATCGCGTTGTTCCAACGAATAAGCGTATTTTAATTCTTTGCCTTTTTTGATTTTAAATAACGGCGGTTGAGCGATATAAATATGTCCCCGCTCCACCAAAATTTTATAATAACGATAGAAAAAAGTAAGCAAAAGGGTGCGGATGTGTGCGCCATCGACGTCGGCATCGGTCATAATCACGATTTTATGATAACGTAATTTGGAAATATCAAAGGTGTCGCCGATCGAAGTACCCATTGCAATAATCAGCGACTTCACTTCTTGCGACGCAAGCATTTTATCCAGACGCGCCCGTTCCACATTTAGAATTTTACCTTTAATTGGTAAAATGGCCTGCGTCCGGCGATCGCGTCCTTGTTTGCTCGAACCGCCAGCCGAATCTCCTTCAACAATGAAAATCTCCGCCTCCGCCGCGTCATGAGTCTGGCAATCCGCCAGCTTGCCGGGTAAAGTCATGCCTTCCAGCGCTCCCTTGCGCAAGACGCTATCCTTAGCTGCTTTAGCCGCCAACCGCGCGTGAAGAGCCAAAATCACTTTATTAACAATCAATTTAGCGTCATCCGGGTTCTCCTCAAAAAAAGCGTTAAGCGCCTCGCCGAAGCCGCTTTCCACCGCGCCACGCACCTCGACATTACCGAGCTTCGCCTTGGTCTGACCTTCAAATTGCGGGTCGCGTAATTTAACCGAAACGACCGCCGTCAAACCTTCGCGAACGTCATCGCCGGTAAAATTAGCGTCCTTCTCTTTTAATAAATTATTTTTGCGGGCGTAGTCGTTGAGATTACGAGTGAGCGCGGTGCGAAAACCGGTTAAGTGCGTTCCACCTTCCGGCGTCGAGGTGTTGTTGGTGTAGCTCATCTCGAGCGCCGCGATGTCGTCAACATATTGAAAAGCGATTTCAATCTGAACGTCGCTCACTTCTTTTTCCATATAAAAAACATTGCGATGAATTGGTTTCTGATTCTGGTTATAAAACTTAATCAACGACAGCAAACCACCTTCAAAATAAAAAGTGTAAGACGGAACTTCCAATCCCAACTCATTAAGATAAAGCCCTGAGTCGAGGTCAATATCTTTCGGATAATGCCGCGCGTCAATCGCTCGAACCCGCAGGCCTTTCACCAAATAAGCTTGACTGCGCAAATGATTGACAATGCGTTCCCACTCATAAGCCAAACTGGAAAAAATTGTCGGGTCGGCCTTCCAAGTAACAATCGTGCCGTGAAGTTTGGACGAAGCGATTTTTTTCACCGCGCTGGTTTTTTTACCACGTTCGTAAGCTTGGGCATACTTACCGCCATCGCGATGAACTTGCACTTCCATCCATTCAGACAGGGCGTTGACGACCGAAGCGCCGACGCCGTGCAGACCGCCAGAAATTTTGTAACCGACGCCTTCAAATTTGCCGCCGGCGTGAAGCACCGTCATCACGGTCTCAAGCGCCGAAACTTTAGTCTTGGGGTGAATAGCGACTGGAATACCGGCGCCGTTATCCACAATGCGAACGACATCACCCGGAAGCAAAGCCACTTCAATTTCGTTACACGAACCGTTCATCGCCTCATCGCGCGAGTTGTCGAAAATTTCCACCAACAAGTGTTGCAAACCATCCGGACCAGTGGAACCGATGTACATCCCGGGACGCTTACGCACCGGTTCTAGACCCTCGAGAACAACAATATCTTCAGCGTCATATTTACGTTTACCCGACTTATCGGCGGGCTTTTTAGGGTCATTTTTAACCATAATTTATAGGCCTATTTTAGCACATCCACTAGCAAAATTCACCTATCACCAAAATACCAACCATTGCCATATTTTCTGCCACCAGGACCTTGATTTCAACTCAATATTCTGATGGACACTCTGACCAAGAGTCACCACAAACGATTCACTTTGATAAGACTGATAATTAGGAGCCGAGGCAGTGAGATGATATATGCCAACAGGAACTAAAAAAGAATAGGTGCCCGTATCATCGGTAATTTGCGGATTCTTCTGGCTATAATTAGTGGCGGGCCATAATTCAAAAGTTTGACTGGTGGGATTCAAAACATAGAGCGAAACGGTGGCGTCAATAATCCTGGCCTTTTCTCTCCCCGCCAGTCGGTACACATACCCCTCGGGATCCACCACGGCGGTCAGGCGCAGTTCCTTCTTGCCTAAGTCCACGCGTTCGTAAGTAATCACGGTGATGACTTCGTAAGTGCCAGCGACTTGAGGCGTGGTTACTTCAGCCAGATACAGGCCGTCTTGATTGTCGTCTTGGTAAGTGAAGCGATTCAAAACCAAACGTTCTTCCACTTCTTTTTCTTTCTGGACTAAATCCAGCGCCGCCAATGACGCTAACTGCGAATTCTTCTGGCCATAAGCCAAGCGTTGTTCCTTGGTGGCCACCTTGTTGTCCAAGACTAGGTAGCCGATGATTTCTTTAGCCGGTGAATCGGGTTTGATGGCGAGAGTGATTTTGGTGTTGGGTGGCAGAGACAGTTTCTGATTGGTGCTACCATCAGGATTAATGGTCAGTTGAGTGGGCAAGTCTAGAGTTTGACCCGTCTTGGTCTCTGGCTGTGGCGCGATGAAGGCGGTGTACAAATCAGGCGGAGTTTGGGTGGGATTGGCAAAGGGCGAGACGATGATGGTTCGCTGGGCGAGTTTGCCTAAGTCAGCCAAGCTGTGAATCCCCAGTTCGGTAAAAGTTCGAGCTAAAGTGGGCAAACGCGTGACCAACAGCGCCAGCTCCCGCGGCAACGCTGGCAAGTTTTCCGGCAAAGTTTCTGGCGGGAGCGGGAGAAATTCGGGCGAGACTTCCCCCACTCCGAGAGTGGGAGTGGGAACTGGCGGCGCCGGCGGTGAACTAAACCATGAAAGCGGGTTCCACCAAACAACTGGCGTGGCCACCACCCCGAGAGTCGCGCCCGTTCGTTGCGCGCGGCCCGCCGCCGTGGAACCGCCGATGTTGGAGGACGGCGAAGCAACGGAAAAGGTAATGGTATAGTCGTCGGTGTTTAAATTGCTGTAGCTGTCCGTGCAGCGAACATAGTAAGTGTAACTCTGGCCATCAGTTAAACCACTGACCGTGGTGGAATGAGCGGTGGCATTCGTGGTGGTAAAGGTGGTGGCGATGTCGGCGTAAGCGGTGTTAGCGGTCGTACCATACTTGCAAGTGGCGGTTTCCGAGGTAGTGAGAGTGATGGAAACTTGGGTCGTGCCAGCCGGTTGCTCGGTGGTTGGGGAAGCGTTTGAGCGGGTAGGCGCGGTGGCATCCAAAGTCGTGGTGGCGAAAGTTGTGCTGGTCGCCCAGTTGCCAGCCAAGTCTTGGACCCCGACTTCGTAGGTGTAGGAAGTGTTAGCGGTTAAACCGGTGAAAGTAACGGGAGTCGAGGTGGCGCCGGAGTAAGTGTCGAGCGTGGTGTTGTGATATTGAAAGGGTAAGGCGGGGAAACCGGAAGTCGCGTCCGTGGCGGTCGTGGTGGCGGTCAGAGCCGTTTTAGTAACATCAGAGAAAGTGATTGCATTGGTCGTGGGCGTCGTGGCGTCCACCTTAAACGCCACCGCGCCACTGTTGGCGGTAGCGTAAGAGGAAGTGGCACTGCCATCGCCGACAAGCACGCGCCAGTAATAACTGGCGTCAGGAAGAACGCCAGTGGTAGTGGACACGCTACCGACCGCGGCGTAAGTGGAAGTGGCTTGGTAAGTGGGGGAAGAGAAACTCGCCGTGTCATCAATCGTCAGTTCGTAAGCCACGGTGTTGGCGTCGGCGTCAGCGGTGGTGAAAGTCAGAGTGGGCGTGTTGTCGGTAGTCCAACTACCATTCACGAGCGTGGCGGGACCAAGCGTGTCGACAGTGGGAGCGGTGTTGAAAGACCAATTAAGATTGTGTCCCCCGTCCACGGTGTTAGTGAAAGTGATGGCAGTACCGAGCGAAGCGTCCGAGTCGGTGACGTCCGCCCAGTTGATGCTGAAGGTGCCGTTAGCGGTTAAACCCCAATAAGTGTCGGGAGAAGAAGAAACGAGATTGACGCGGTCAGTGGCGTCCGTACCAGTGAGGGTGAGCAGACCACTGATGGTGGTAGTCGCCAACGCGGGGAAGGTGAGAATCCGGTCAGTGGCATCATTAACGCTGTCCGTTTTAGTTAGATTATAGAAAGTGGTGGCACCAGTTAAAGTTTGGTCGGTGCCGTCCAGCGACACCGTACCGCTAGAGTGGGTGTAAGTGCCGGCGGGATGAGACCAATTACCGCTGACGGTCATCGTGTTACTAGGCGCGGTGAAAGTGCCCGAAGTGATATTGACCGGACCATTAACATCCAGCGTGGCGTTGGTAGCGGTCAGGGTACCGCCACTGATGGTGGTCGAAGCCACCGTGAACGAACGGGAACCAGTACTGATGTCCAAAGTGCCCGCTCTCACCCAGAGACCGCCAGTTAGCGTTTCGTTGGCGCCCGATTGCAACGTGTCGCCTGAAGCGTTGATAGAAAGATTGTCGTAAGTCCAGTCCTTGAGATTGCGGGTACCAGCGGTAGTGGAAGCCGAGTATTCCACGGTGGAACCAGAGTTGAGAGTGGGCGTACAAGAAGTAGTTTCCGCCCCGTCTAACTTGAGCGTGCCAGTGATGGAACAAGTGGTGACAGTGGAGAGAGAATTACCGTTCAAGTCCAGAGTGCCAGCAGTCACGGTCAAGGTCCCGTCCACGTCCAAACCGTTGGTCGAGAGTTGAGCGACGCCGGTGCCCGTTTTGTTGACCGTGAAATTATTAAAGTCCTTGGTGGTGCCGGTACCGCCGGTGATGATGGTGGAATTACCGGAACCATCAAAGGTGGTAGTGTTAGTACCGGAAGTGTAGGTGCCGGAGTTGGTGAAGTTGCCAGCGACATTGACATTGTAGTTGGAGCTGGAGGTGGTGAGGGTGCGGGAAGCGTTAATCGTCAAGTTTCCCGCTACGGTTAAGGCATTGCCAAGAGTGGTGACCCCGAGACCCACCGTTAGATTATCAAAAGACATTCCATTGCTGGTGAGAGTGGTGGTATCAAAAGTGTAAAGAGTGGAATCATTGGTCGTCGCATCCACGGTGCCGGCGGTGTAAAGCCAAGTTTTATCTTCGTACAGAGAAATTATGCCCGCTAAATAAAGGGTGCCACCGGTTTTGTTAATGGTGATATTGGGAAACAAAGCAGTGCCGGAGCTTGGTCCAGTAATAGTTTGGTTGCCGTTACCCGTTAGACCATCCGTCGCTCCGCCATTAATAACAAAAGTTGCCGTACCACTACTACCACCCGTGCCATTTCTAGTGAGATCGCCCTTAATATTGACAATGCCAGTATCTACATCCGCCATAGATGTTCCTGTAAACAAGAGGGTACCGGCCACCGTCAGGGTATTAGTAATGATATAGTGAGTGCCACCGGCGCCACCTCTAAGATTAACATTGTCTAAAGTGTGAGTGCCGGTAATAGTACTGGTATCTCCCACCCCACTGATGTAAAGAGTGGAATCATTGGTCGTCGCGTCAAGGGTTCCAGCGATGTATTTCCAGGTAGTACCGCCAGCCAAAGAAATTATGCCCGCTAAATAAAGGGTGCCACCGGTTTTGTTAATGGTGATATTGGGTAACCTGCCTTGATTTACCGTTCCTGGACCAGTAAATGTCTGATCGCCGGTACCCAAAATAGTAATGGTGGCCGAGCCGCCGCCAAAGGTAGCGGTGTTAGTAACGGTAATGTTCCCTTGAACATCAATGTTGCCAGTGCTGATGGTGATATTACTGGCACCAGAAATCGTCAAAGTGCCAGTGGTGGTGGCGTAAGTGCCAGCGGTGATGGTAAAGATTCTGGAAGCGTTGGCATCAAAAGTTAAATTTTTAAAGGTCGTCCCACCGGTGATAGTTTGTGAAAGAGTGAATTTAACGGTAGAGGTGTTGGGAGTGAAGGTACCGTTGTTCAACCAACCGCTGGTGTTGGTCAGAGTTCTGGAGTTACCATCTTCAGTGAGAGTGCCGCCAACATCGATGGTGGTGGAAGCGACGGTGGCGCTGGTGTCCAGTGTGACCGTGTGCGTATTCATAATCTCAATCGTGTCGGTAGATTGCGGAGTGGTACCGCCACAATTAGTCCAAGTCCCCGCGGTGTTCCAATTACCGGTGGCGTTGGATTGACAGGAGTTAGCCCAAACAATGGTTGGTAAGAAGAAGAGACCGAGGAGAATAATTAATCCCGTGAAATATAATTTGAGATGACCTCTAGTCACAAGAGATATTTTAACAAAAATAAATCAATTAAACCAGTGAGATTGGGATTAACGCTCGCTGGCGCCGCGATCGTACACTCCGCCTTGCGGGCGGGCAATTTGAGCGTGGTCTTCTCTCACCAACGTAAGAGAAAGGCCGGTATTAACAGCTGGGCTACTCGCCTGACAACGCAAGTCACCACTCGCGGGATTGACAAACTGCGGGTCAGCGAAAACACTATGCGCGTCCTTGCCCAGCGCTTGCCACTGCGCCAGAGTGTAATTATGCCAAGCGCCGTCATTGGTCCAGGTCCAGGCGCCACTGGGTCCTGACCAGATGTTGTAATCGGAATCGATCTCAGTGATGTCCGCCGAGTCTTCCATCACGATCAAACCTTGGGCGTCGCCACCGGCGCCGTTGGCCCAGATCATCGCGTTGTTTCTAAGAAAAATTCTAGTGAACTCCGTTCCGGTAAGATAGCAAAAACTCTTGCCATTCGTATTTGAGCTTGACACATAAGCGCTATTGTTGAGAACGCGAACATTATTCGGCGCCGGCTCGATGCCCCGCTTACCTATCCCAACGGCGTGCCATCCTCCTACGTTTGTTGTGGGCAAGAAGAAGTTATTCCGGATTGTGATTGCTCCAGCAAATATCTCCATCGTCCCGCGTTTGACGATATTGCGCTCCAAGACGACTTCAGTTACCCGCTCGTCGGATAGACTGTCCTGTGGACCCACGGTGGTATTCCAGCCGACGCCGTCCAATTCGTTATCGGAGATGATGACATATCGAGTGGACGGACGACCTTCGGCGGCGCCCGGCGAATGTAGCTTGATGAGGTGCCTAGTCGGTCCAGCATTGCGCAGAATGTTATTGGAGACAACAGTTTTAACACCCTGCGGAATTCTAAGGATATGGGTAATTGTCGAATCATGGAACGTGTTGCCCAAGAAAGCGAGATGCTGTCCGCAACCATAGAATACGGTTTGTTCCGCGGTGGCGTCGCATTCCTGATAGAAGTTACCATCGAGAGGTACGATGCGAGCGTTGCCGGCTCCCAATCCAGTCCAGTAATTAGCCGAGCTGCAACGCAATGCTAAAATACGACTACCGGCGTTTTCGATCGCCGTGCCATCAACCTGTGCCCCGCCACCCGCGCCAACGAAATCCAAATCAATGATTCGCCAATCTTCAGTTCCAAAAGCGATGCTCAAACTTGTTCGACTGGAAACGGTCATCTGGATAATTGGATTGGCGCCCGTACCGTAGGTGGCGAGAGCACCCGGACCGTCAACACTGATGGTTCGAGCGACGGTATCAGTGAAAGTTTCGCCGCGTTTGAACAATAAACGAGTGTTGGCAGTAGCCAGCGAGATCGCGTGCGACCAGGTTTTTTTTGGTTGGGCTTCCGTGCCCGGGTTGGCGTCATTGCCCGAGGTGGCATCGAAATAATACGTCGTACCAGAAAAAGCCGACACCGTAACCAGTTGGGTGTATGTTTGCGAGGCGCCGGAATCATCCATGATGGTGAGTGTTACCGTATAGGTTCCAGAATTTTCAAACACATGCGCCGCCACATAGCCAGTGGCCTCATTCTTGTTTTTCCCGTTGGTGGCGAAAGTGCCTGAACCCGAGTCGTCGAAATCCCAGGTATAGTGATAACTGGCGTAATCGCTGTCCGGTGGCTGGATGACGCCGCTTGACCATGCAGGCGAGGCTGTATCAACAGCATCAAAGAAGACCGCCAAAGGAGCCACGCCGGTGGTTCGGCTGGCCGTCGTCATCGATCGGGCGCCGGGAATTACTACCGGTGGTACCGTTGGAGTCATCACGCAACTTTGAGTTTCCGCTGGCCGAGAAGCGGTGGTGGTATCACCAACGGCGGCTAAGTTTTTTACCGCTTTCAGGGGTAAGAGTTTGGCTTTGAGTCGTGGGAGAACAATGACGCCACCAATTAAAGCAGCGAGGTAGATTAAGAATTGTTTGCGGGTTAACTTGGTTTTGAAACGGTCGAGCATTAATTAGATGGTAACATATTTTTCTGGCGTTGAGCGTTTACGTTCCCGGACGCTTACGGAGTCTTGTACTCAACGGCACCAACGTCAATTGCTTTTCCTTGTGGTCTTTGGTTGAGATCGTAATCAGTCCGGCACCAGGGGAGAACGTCGTTGGTTCCAGTATCAATTAGATTAGAATTCACAGTAAGACGGAAGTCGTTTGTGGATGGATCTATCCACCCTAAATCATTAGCCAGGAGATTGTTACTGAAATTACAATTAGCACCACTATTAACATACACTGCTACTGGAGTGAAGCCAGTCCAGTTGGGGGCAGATGCTGCATTGTTGTATGCATGAATGTCATCTCCAGATTTCACACGAATACCATAGAAGTGACTCCATACCTGCGTCCCAGAATATGGAGTATACAAATCATTGTTGTAAATCCGAATCCAACTTGGAGTAGGTTCGATGCCACGGCGGTCGACTACAACGCCCTCTAAATGTTCTTGCTGGCTCCCTGCAACGACGATATTGTTGCGAAAAACAGAGTTTCGCAACCAAGCGTATACAGAACTGCCTCTTACATAATTTCGCTCGAAGACGACATCTCTTGTCCGTTCGTCATAGTTAGCATTCTGGGGGCCGAGAGCCACTGTCCATCCGCTTGGTTGGGAGAAGAAATTATCGCTGATTACAGTAAAGCGACCTTCGGGCGTCGAGACGCCAAAATATTGATTGTGGAACTTCAGTGAATGGGCGCCGCCAGGATTTGTCATATCGTTTGCCTGTATCACGCATTTGCGGGCATGTATTATCCGACAGATATGCTCACCCGACTCTCCAAAATCGTTGCCAATCAGACCTCCCTGAACAAAGCCACCATAAAAGTCCTCCAAGAAGTTATGTAATGTACCAGAATTACACTCAGAGACAAGATAACCTATGGGAAGATTATAATTGAAATTCGTGGTAATGGCCTGGCCGAATCCCGAAACAGTCACACGAAAAACCAGGAGATGAGATCCACCAGCTCTTGGCGAAACACCCGCGCCATCTGTGGACGCGCCAGTGTTCGGACCTATTAACTCAATGTCCATCAGTCGCCAATCGTTGCCGGAAAAGCGAAGTATTGTGCCGTAGTTACTTAGCGTTCTCTTGATAATCGGCTTCGCTCCAGTTCCATACGCACCAATTATTCCAGGACCTGTCGCCGATATTAAGTATTCTTTATTATCTGTCCAGTTATCGCCACGTTTGAACAGAATTCGTCTATTGGTTCCGACCATCGTAATTGCCTTCGCCAGCGTCGAGAACGGTGTTGCCTCACTTAACCCGTCGCTACTGTCGTTTCCGTCGGAACTGGAAACATAGTACGTTGTCCATCCACCGACAGGTTCAGATAACACAGTAATATTTTGAATGTATTCGTATTCAGTTCCAGCTGCATCAATAACTCTTAGTGTCGCCATATAAGTTCCAGGCGTCTCGTAAACATGCGCCGCGACAAAACCAGTCGCTGAATTCTTGCTCGGGTAAACGCCTTCTGAGTTCTGTCTTCCAGTAGTGAAGTGTCCGCTGCCAGGGTCGCCAAAATCCCATTCATAATAAAAACTGCCGTAGTCGGGCTGATTGGTTGATCCCATCGTGATCGAGTCGTTCTGGTTTGACGCGGGTAATGAAGCAAAGGTGACTTTCAAACCAATCGTCTGCCCGTTCGCGCTCGTCAGCACCTTCTGGCCATCGACTGTCCACGCCACACCTGCACCAGCCGAATCGCCGGGCGCAGCCCAGGTAAACGTGTTGGTTGCCTTGGCGAAGGTTAGAGTACCGGTGCCAGTGGTTCCGCCATTCGAAGTCCAGGCAACCGTGGCTCCCGTGATATTAACCGGTTGGGAGTTGACGGTCTTCTCTTCAAGGGTTGGTGACGGTTGAACCACGCCGCTTAACCAGGTAGGTGAGGCGGTGTCGACTGCATCAAAGAAAACTCCCAGTGGTGCTACGCCTGACGTGCGGTTAGCGGTGGTCATTGATCGAGCGCCGGGAATTACTACCGGTGGTACGGTTGGAGTCATCACACAACTTTGAGTTTCGGCTGGACGAGAAGTGGTGGTGGTATCACCAACCGCGGCTAAGTTTTTCGCGGCTTTAAGTGACCAGAGTTTGGCTTTGAGTCGTGGTAAGACGATAACGCCACCGATGAGCGCCGCGAGGTAAATTAAAAATTGTTTGCGAGTGAGTTTGGTTTTGAGGTGGTTGAGCATGATTTAGTTAACGGCACAATTATTCAAGTCGGTGCAAGTCCGAGTTTGGTTAGAACCAACGCAGGTGGACCAACTCGTGCAGGACCAGTTTTCGCTGCAAGCAACGGGTGGAGGTGGAGTGATAGTAATCGGGGAAAAAGTAACCGCCAGAGTGTGATTAGCGGTTACATTTTGAAAAGCGTAGGTGGTGGCAATGGCGACACTAGTGCCGTCAATCAAGACTTGGGAAATTTGGTAGTTGGCGTTGGGAGTGAGAGTGAAAGATTGGTTGGCGCCGTAGTTGACCGTCGCCACGCCAGTGGGCGTGACCGAACCACCACTGCCCGCGCTTGCGGTGATGGTGTAACTGATGATTTGGAAATTGGCGGTGATGGCTTTGTTAGTGCCCAAGGCAAGAGTGAGTGGATTAGCGCTACCGGTGGCATCACCAGACCAACCGGTGAAGCGGTAGCCGGTTTGGGGGGTGGCGGTGAGAGTTAATTGGGAATCTTGGGGATAAGTGGTTTGAGTAAGACTGCGAGTGATGGTGCCAGTGTTAGCGGGAGCGGCTTGGGTGGTTAGGGTAACCGTGGGAGTGGCCGGAACGGGGGGAATCACTTCGAAGGTGGCATTGATTTGGTGGTCAGTGGTGAGATTGGCAAAAGTGTAAGTCGAAGAGGCGGCGACAGTTTGACCATCGATGGTGAGGGTGGCTAAGGAGTAACCGACATTGGGAGTCAGGGTGAAAACTTGATTGGTGGCGTCAGTGACCGCGACTTGGCCGGTGGGGGTAATGGCGCCGCCAGCGCCAACTGTGGCGGTGATGAGATGGGTAGCGGGAGTAATGGTAACGGTGGTGTTACCACCACTGGATGAAGAACCGCCACCGCCTCCCCCACCACTACTTCCACCACCACTGGTAGTGGTAGTAGTAGTGGTGGCGCGAGCGGCAGCGGAGGCGAGAAAGTTACCGCCACTGGTGGAACCGATCGTGGAGACCGGACCAACTAGTGAATTAGTGACTGGGGGTAACCCGCGTTGAACGAGGAGAATGTTTAATTGGTTGGTGAGTAAAACAATGAGTTGTTTGAGCAGAGAGACGAGTTGAGAACGAAGTTTCGCTTCAGTCTCGGAGCTTGGCGCGGTCGCGGAGCTTGGCGTGGTGACTGGCGGAGCCGTCGTGGTGGAAACATAAAGTTGATTAAGTTTAGCGCGCGTGGCTGGACCGGCCAGACCGTAACCATTAGTGTCGGGAGAACCGCTGGTTAGTAGGTTGTACCGAGTTTGGAATTGCTGAACGGCCGTGATGGTGGGTTGGTCGTAGAGACCGGTGGGAGTGGCGGAGTAGTCACCAGCTACTTGGAGCATTTGCTGAAGTTGAGTAATGTGCGCGCCGGTTTGGCCGACGGCCATCGGCGTGGTTAGTGGCGAGAAAGTCGGAGCGGCATGAACCAAAACCGTTGGCGTTAAAACAAGAACGAAAAGAAACAAACCGAGCCAGTGATAATGAAAAATGTGATAATGGTTGTTCATAAGATTAAGATTAATTGTATAAACAACGACAAATTATTGCAAGCTTTTTGAAAAATATTCCACCACCCGAGCGATAATTAGACTGCCTTCAAAAATCACCATGGTGGGTATCGCGACGACGGCAAGATTAAAGACGTCCGGCGTGGGGGTGATAATCGCCAACGTCACCAAGCCCACTAAGTAAATATAGCGCCGTTTGGTAGCAACAAGACGAGCGCTGAATAAACCAAAATAAGCGCCGATGGCCGTGACTAAGGGAATTTGGAAAATCAATGCGGCGACGAATGATTGGGTAAGAAAAAAAGAAAGATAATTTTGAACGGTAATCATATTTTGAATCCCGTTAATCTTAATCGAGAGGAGAAAACCAATACTAATCGGGGCCACGACAAAATAAGCATAAGCCAAGCCGATAATCAACAACAGCGTCGAAGAAATAATTAATCCGAGTAAAACCAGCCAGTGCAAATTTTTTAACGCCGGACGAATAAATAAAAGGGAGTTCAAACAGATGAAGGGAAAAGCGATAATTAGGCCAGCAAACAAATCGACTTTGATGATTAAAAATAACGGGTCAAGTGGCGAAAGAAAAGTCAAATCCTGACCCTTAACGGGCCATAGGAGAAAATCGATTATTTCTTGGTTGAAGAAATGAGCAACACTAGACCCAATAATAATCGCTAAAACTGAGGTAAGAATCCTCGAACGTAATTCTCCAATATGCTCCCAAAAAGTAAGGCCGGTGGCTTCTTCGCTCTCCATCTTAAAGTTAGATTATTTCTTCTTACCGTCTTCGGGAGAAGAAAAACCAGCCTTCAATTCATGGAACGACTTGCCGATACTTCGAGCTAATTCTGGTAATTTACTCTTACCAAAAAGTACCAGGACCACGACTAAAATCAAAATTATTTCGGGTGTTCCTAAACCAAAAAATTCCATATTTTTAAAAAAATTAAAGACTAATAATTTACTTGGGTTAAGTGTAGCACGAGATAGTAATAAGTTCAAAAACCTGATATATTTTTGATTATGGAAATCATTATTAAATCGCCCGAGGAGGCAAAATTGCGACAGGAATTAGCGAAGCGGCCGGATGCCGAAGCGCGCCGAATTGAACGGTTTTTGGCGATGCCGGATTTATCGCGAACCGAGAAAAGCCCACTTAAGGAAATCATTAGTCGAGCTTCTAAAGTGAAAAGTCTTGAAAGTTTTGATGTGATTAAAATCCCAGAAATAATTCCGGCTCATATCTTATTTGATCTGTTTAATATGCCTCCGGGACACCCAGCTCGCAGTAAATCGGACACTTATTATGTCGATAATGAAAATGTCCTCCGAACCCACGATACCGTATTTTGGTATTATTATTTAAATCATCCCGACATAAAAAAGCGGATTGAAAATCGGGAAACCCTTGGAGTAATTTGTTACGGCAAAGTTTATCGCAAAGACGAAATCGATCGCCGACACATGAACGTCTTCCATCAATTTGGCGGTCTGTATATTACTCCCGATAACAATAAAAAAATTATTAGCCCTGATGATCTAAAACATGCGCTGTCGGAAATCGCTACGAGTATTTTCGGCCAGATCAATTTCCGTTTTTACGATCATAATTTCCCCTACACTGACCCCAGTTTTGAAATGGAAGCAGAAATCAATGGACAATGGGTAGAAATGTTAGGGTCCGGTATGGCCAGAAAAAGCGTCCTCAAAAATTTCGGGCTGACCGGCTATCATGGTTGGGCTTTCGGCTTCGGTTTAGAACGGCTGGCGATTGCTTCTATGTCATTACCCGATATCCGTCTGCTGTGGTCCGACGATCCTCGGGTCAAAAAACAATTAAAACTCGGACAAAAATTCAAAGAAGTTTCCAAATATCCGCCCATCACCCGCGATATTTCGTTTATTGTCCCTGACACTTTCGTTCCTAACAATTACTTCGATTTAATCCGCGACCTCGGTGGCGATTTAATTGAAGAAGTGACCTTACTCGATAAATACGAAAACGCCGACAAATTCGGCGTGGATAAAATCAGTTACACTTATCGGATTATTTATCGTTCCACCGAACGCACGCTAACGACTGAAGAAGTGGAACCAATCCATCAAAAAATCGAAGTGGAAACTCGCCGGCAATTTAACGCGGAGATTAGGTAAATTACTGAAATCTACTGACAATTAGCCTGAACTTGGTAGACAAATGTCCCAGGTTCAGTGGCGGTAAAAGAGCACGCCCAAGCATTATTGTAATCAAAGCGATCGTTGGTTTTCGTGCTTTCTTGGCCAAACAAAATAAACTTAGTGGGAGCACTAGAAGAAACACAACCTCCACTGATAACTTTCCTGCCTTCGGGACAAAGAGCCAAGGGTCCAATACCAGCTCCCGCTTCACGGGCAGTAAACTCGCCCCTTTCCTCCACAACTATAATGCCCGTCGACTGTCTATTAAAAACAAAATAAATACCACCGCCAATTATAATCAATACTAATAAAATAATAATGACCAACGAAATCGTCCCTTTTTGCTTATTCATGTCCCAAGTATAACAAAGATTCCACTCAAATTAAAAGCTTATTGCGAACAGTGAAACCGGAACCAAGTTTTTAATATCGTCCGAATCGAATGTACCAACATGTTAAACACCAGGTGTTTAACAATTTTCAAATCTCCAAATCACCAACATCATATTCACTCTTGGCCACGCTGTCTATCACCCATTTTTTGTAATCGTTACCGTCATCAAATTGTTCCAAAACCAAATCGCGAACCAACAAATTATCCCACCGATTTTCTTGCACATAATCTTGAAAACTGGACCATGGATAAAGATGGTCACTATTTCGCCACTTTTTAATTTCTCTCGGATTGCGATGGATATAGGCACTAGCGTAAAGTAATTGATTATTATCTCCAATATGTACTGCGCGGAATGGTCCTTGAAACAAGTGGCCTGATTTTTTGTATTTGGTATTAAAATATTTAGCGTAAGCATTTGATACCTTGTGGAGATACTTCGAAATTCCATTGTCCACCATTTCCTTAATAATCAAATGGAAATGGTTGGGCACCAGAGAAAAAGAGGCTAACTCGACTTGACGTTTCTTTAGACTAACCTTAAGATATTTATCATTAATGTTAAACACCTGGTGTTTAACAAAATAAGAAACTTGACGGGAAATATTCTGCGGCGTTGTCCCCGCTTGAAGGTAGAGAATTAGAAACAAAAACCTAATCCGATCGCGATCATCCAAAAATATTTCCGACTTAAGTGTCCCACGATTGAAAACATGATAATATTCGTCGGGCGCAAAAATAATTTTTCTGGTTGGCATAATTTATATTATCTCATAGTTACCAAAAATGTTAAACACCTGGTGTTTAACATTTTGAAGTGAGCCGCCCCCGAGACTTGAACTCGGAACCTACGGTTTACAAAACCGTCGCTCTACCATTGAGCTAGGGCGGCAAAATTATTGTTTGTTATTTTTCCAACCAGCCAGAGCCGCCTCTTTATGGTCTTTAATCTTGGTCAAAAAGGGCGACACCGACCCGCCCCGCAACAACACTCCCCGTCCGTGCACTGAATCGATTAAGCGAGAAAATTTGCGCTCGATTCGAGTTAAGAGGAAACGGCTAATCACCACCAGCCGGCGAATGGCGAGCAAAAAGTAGAGCGAGCTGTAATGAAGGAAGTGTTTGAAAAATCGGGCGAAACGTTCGTAAAACAAATCAATCCGGCGCTGGAAAAGCTCGCTTAAATATTCTTCGTTAACGGAAAGGTCGGTCAGACTATGAGTCCGGACGAAAGCCAACTGCCGCCAGGTGATGGCAATGATGCCACCCAGAGAAATTGCCCCCAAGCCAATGAAAAAATAAGTTAACATACTTGGAAACGCGCAAAACGGATGATTTCGATGCGCTCGCCCAGTTTTTGAATCGCCTCATTTACGACTTGAGTGATAGTGCGCGTCGCATCTTTGAGATAAGGTTGAGTGAGAAGCTCGGCCAAATCGGCGGGATTGAAACCGGCAATATGCATCGCCAAATCATCCGCTAATTTTTGGAAATCGGCCGTCTTAGCGACAAAATCCGTTTCGCAAGCCACTTCGACCATCACCCCAATCGTATTGGCCGTGTGAAAATAAGAACCAATCCGACCGGCGCCCAAATCGCGTCCGGCCTTTTTTTCCGCGATCGCGGCCCCTTGAGAGCGTAAGACCTCCAGGGCCTTGGCGAGATCACCGCCGGCCGTCTCCAGCGCTTGCTTGCACTGAGACATTGAGATGCCGGTTTGGTCTCTTAATTCTTTGATTTGTGCCGCACTAACCATTAGTTTTTATTTACCGCCTTCGTAAGCGGTCATCAATTCACCCAAAATCAACTTCACACTATCAATATTACCATCATTGGCGACAATGGGGTAGTCGAGACCGCGCAAATCACAATCGGTGTTAGAGACGCTGACCACCGGAATTTTGGTTTTGTTGGCTTCTTTCACCACGATTTTTTCGTGTTCGGAATCAATCACCACCACGGCGGCCGGTAACGCGGTTAAACTGGCCAGACTGGCGAGATAACGTTCCAATTTGGTAATTTCCTGACTGAATAACAATTGCTCCTTTTTGGTATAGACCGAGAGTTCTCCCAACTCGCGCTTAGACTTTAAATCAATCATCCGATCGATGCGCGACTTAATCTGGGCGAAGTTGGTGAAGGTGCCGCCAAGCCAACGCGAAGTCACATAGGGCAAACCGGCTTTCTGGGCGGCGATTTCCACCGTACTGCGCACCTCGCTCTTGTTGCCCACCAAGAGAATCTTTTTTCCCAGCTTGCCCAATTCGGCCAAAAACTCCTTCGCCTTCGTTAGTTGCGTCATCGTTTTTTCCAAATCAATAATCGCCGAGCGATTTTTGTAAGCAAAAATAAAATCACGAGTGGAAGAATGGTTGCGCGACTTGGAATAACCAAAATGCGCCCCCGCTTCAAACAAGGGACGAATTAAGGTCTCATCTTTTACCGTTTCTCCGTCTTTTGACATGGAGAAGAGTCTAACAATTTAAGGCGAGATTGTCTACTGTGGAGTGTAGGTGCCAACGAGATACTGGAAAAGAAGCGTGGCAGAAACGTCCGTAGGAACCGGGACTGGTGGGTCTTCACCGTTCAATACCTGTGTCGTTCCCACAATCTTAATCTTGTAAGGACTGTTGCCAGCAATCGCTTGTAGATAAGCCGGAATTTGGAGACGGAAATATTTACCATTAGGTTCACTGGAAATTGGATTCAAAGTACCGAGATTGTTACAAGACGAGAAAGTGTCGTCATTAGTCGCCATGGTGTTGTTAAACGAGCACAAGTAAGGAGTAATTAACGCTCCGCCACCGGCCTTGGTTGAAGTGATGCTGTCAACACGAAGACCAGTCACCGCGGCGGCGCCCTCATTAGTAATCTGCGCTCCCGGCCTAGATACTTTCACAATGGAAGCGGCCGAAAGGCCAGAAGCTTGTTCACTGATGTTGATGACCTCATCACCGGCAAAAACTTTTAAGATGCCCCCGCCGGGACCGGCGGGTGGTGGCGTATCTCCAATAGTAATGGAGGAACAAGTAGCCGAGGCTTCTTGGCTACTAACGCTGTCTCTAACGGTCACTGATCTTGTTTTAAGTCCAGTCGAAGTATAGGTAACAGTTCTTGGACTAGCTGTAGTGTCATCATCATCCCAGGTATAACCAAAACTGGCTCCTGCCGGCGGATTCACCAGTGTAACTATCCAATCAATATCAACCGAAGTAGCTGGTGGGACGATTGATGCCACTGATGGGCTCGGAGCACAAGTTACGGAAAAAACATTACTATCCTCAATACAAACTCCTTTTGATGGATCACATGTCCCGGTGCCGTCATACTTTGGATTAAAACTAACCCAACCCACCACGTCGCCACCCCAAGCAAAACCAATTAAACCGTCATCAGCGACGTTCTTGTGAACGCCATAATTAACGGCAGCAGTAGTCTTGCCCGACATCTTAAGCCAACCGTCCCAACCTTCAGTAAGATTACCAACAGTAAATTTCGCCCAACCAGTTACCGTGCCATCATTATCAATTCTGGCATTATGTTGACCTCCATCGGGACTAGGATCAGTGGAATCAGTAGGAAACCCCGAACCGGGATCAAACTGTAGCCAACCGATATTATTAGTACCACCAACCTCATCACGAGGATTCGCCCAAGCATAACCATGTAGAGTGCCATCAGTATTTTTATAAACCCCATAACCAGTACCATCAAAACTAATCCAGCCAATATTTGAACTCCAAGCCCAGCCCGTCAATTTTTGAGCATCACTTGGCATACCAGCCATCGCCGCCGTCTGATCCTGTTTGGCAACTGGAGAAACAATCGAACCAATCGCCGAAACCAGCACCGTCAAAGCCACCAAACAAAGGATGGCCAATAAAGTTTTTTTATTATTCATATTTTATTAAGGCTAACTTGCCTTAATTCTAGCACGAGTCAAAGCTCAATTACTCGGTCTTATCCACAGTTTCGACTCTGCCGTCCGTCGCCTCTCGAAGCGCCGAGATAATCGGGTCCAATTCGCCCAAAAAAATCTGCTCCAAATTGTGCCAAGATTGCTTAATTCGATGGTCTGTCACTCGGTCTTGAACGAGGTTATAAGTGCGAATTTTTTCCGACCGGTCGCCGGTGCCGATTTGATTACGACGTTCGCGGGAAACGGTTTTTGCTTCCGCTTCTTCTTGTTGAGCGACCAGTTTGCTTTCCAAAATCGCCATTGCTTTGTCCTTATTCCGTGCCTGACTCCGCTCGCTCGTGCTCCGCACCACCAAACCGGAGGGTTTGTGGAGCACCCGCACCGCCGTTTCCACTTTGTTGACATTTTGACCGCCGGCGCCACCAGAACGCGAAAAAGTAATTTCTAAATCGGCGGGGTTAAGCTTGATTTCAGTCGATTGACGCAAAGGTAGGATGGCGACCGAAGCGGTGGAAGTATGAATCCGCCCTTGCTTTTCCGTCACCGGTACGCGTTGAATCCGATGCACGCCGGTTTCCCAGCGTAAGTCTTCATAAGCGCCATCGCCGTGAATTTCAAACACCAAGTCGTCTACCGAAAGAAATTTCCACCCGCGGCGCGCGGCATAACGCTGATACATTTCAGCCAAGTCGTGTGCGAATAAAGTTGATTCGTCACCGCCGGCGCCCGCCCGCACTTCCAGAATCAAGCCGTCAGCCTTATTAGAGGTCTGGTCTTTGACCAGCAAGACCCCTTCTTGTTTTCGTTTTAAATACTCTTGATAATCCATCTACGCGACTTTGGGCACCCGTTTAGCACGCTTAGTGGCTTTCTTCACCGTCTTAGAAATTTTGGGTTTGGTGGAAGCTTGAGAACGCCGAGTTTTAAATTTCTCGACCCGACCGGCGGTGTCCATTATCTTGTCCTGACCGGTGTAGAAAGGATGGCAAGCGCTGCAAATTTCCACGTCGATTTTTTCGAGCGTTGAACCCACGACAAAGGTATGGCCGCAAGCGCAAGTTACCTTTGTGTTATCAAAATATTGAGGATGAATATCTTTTTTCATTGCTTCGAGATTATAGCAATATTTAGATATTTTGCAACGGGTCGATCATATTAAGTTGAATATCTTGCGCCTTAGCCATCACTTGAGTGCCGTAAACGCAAGACTTGCCACCCGAACCGTAATACTTGCAAGCGGCCGCAATTTCACCGCTATAAGTGCCGCTACCGGCGCCCAAATCGGATAAATAAAGCGCCGAGGCCATGAAGGCGTGGGCCGGATCCCACGGGTTAACATTGTCGCCGCTCAATCCGACTAAATTGCCCAAACGATTTTTTACCAATTCCCAAGTGGACGGAATAAATTGCGCCGGCCCCATCCCGCCGCCAAAACCGCGACCGACATAGTATTTCGGGCTGCTAATCGGACAGGACACCGGCGTCATTTTCCAATCAAGACCAAGTCGCTTGGTAATGGCTTCAAAGGGCACAGTATCGCGTGGCGGCTTCAACACTTTTTCAAAAAAAGTGCCGGTGTTCTTGCCGATGCCGTCACCGGTTTCGAGACTCGATAAAAGACAAGAGCCGACATTTTCCCCTAAATTACTTTCTTGTTTTAAAATCGCCAGCAAAAACGCCGGACGTACACCGGTCTTCTGGGAAGCGGTGGTAGCATATTCCAGCGCTTTACCGAAGGGAATAGCGGCGGTATCGCGCAAAGCAAACAACGCCGCTCTAATCTTGGCGGCGTTTTGTTGCCGCGCCTTCAGTACCGTTTGATAAATTTTTTCCTGACCTTTAGTTATCGTCAAAACCTGTTGTCGTTCTTTTTCTTTTTGGGCAATCAACGCTTGTTGGTATTCAATTGTTTTTTGGGCATCAAGCTCGTTATTCTTTTTTTCTTCCAATGTTTGTTTCTCTTTTTCCGTCAAAACTTTCGTGTCCCGCAATTCGTCCACTGATTGCTGAATCGCTTTCTGCACCGCTTCAAAATCGTCAACGTTATGAAAAAAATCGGACAAGTCATTACTATCTAAAAGAATTTCCACAAAGGAAGCGGTGTCCACATCGTTGGTTTTGCGCAATAATTCCGCCAAGGAAGACTGACCCTTTTTCACTTTACTATCGAGGATAGTGATCTTACCCTGGCTAGCGACAATCCCATCCGCTAAACGAGCAATGGCCACTTTTTTGGCCTTGATGTTCGCCTGCGCTTGAGCAATTTGACTCTTAAGCAAACTGATTTCACCGGTCACTGTCGCCGTCTCTTTTTGTTTAGCTTGCAAAAGCGCGGTTTGCGCGGCAATCGCCTTTTCCTCCGCTTCCAATTCAGCTTGCAATTGCGCTCGCTTGGCCTCAACATCGGCGGTCGTTTGCGCTTGCGTTAAATTAACCCCAACTTGACCCGCCACCGTCGCGGTTAAAATTAAAATAGCAATAAAAAAATTAAACCCGCGATATTTCATCACGGGTTCATTATAGCACAAGAGTGATTTAGCTCTAGTTATTTCTTCTCCTCTTTTTTCTCGGATTTCTCCGGCGCGACAACTTCGCCTTCGGCGCCGGCTTCTTCCTTTTTGCCCTTCTTCTCGACTTCGATCGCCGACAAATCAACTGGCGCGACTTCCTCTACCGGCTCTTCTTTAGCCACACTGATTGCGGCCACCACCTCCTCCGGCGCGTTTTTCACTTCAATCTTTGGCGATACTGGCAAATCTTTCACTAAAATTTGACTATCTAAAGCCACGAGAGTGGAAATATCCACCACGATATTGTGCGGAATATCGGTGGGTAAAACCTCCACTTTAAGTTCGTGAAGCACTTTGAGTAAAATCCCGCCCAAATCCTTAACCGCCGGCGAAACGCCCTCAAAGTGGAGTGGCACATCAATCTCCACTTTCTTGGTCTTATCCACAATATAAAAATCGGCGTGAATCGGGTCATCCGACACCGGATTAAAAACCACTTCGTGAATTAAAACGTCAGTGGATTTTTCCCCGACCTCAATCGTCACCAACGAAGATTCTCCCGCCTCCGCCAGCACTTTTTTGAATTCTTTGAGCGACACCAAAAGCGGTTGAGCCGCTTTTTTGTCGCCATACATTATCACCGGCAATTGACCGGCCAAGCGAGCAGTGGCCAGTTTCTTGCCAAAAATATTCCGCTCGGCCGCGGTTAGCTTTAACATGGCAGTTAGTATAACGAAAACGGAAGATTGGTCAACCCCGCGATGAGAAAGCCGCCCCGAGCGAGAGCGAGGGGCGGCGGTTGGCTTTCAGCCACGGTCTTCCAAAAAAGGGATGCGAATGCGACGGCGAATACTAAGAATGACGCTTTTATGGTGAAGTAAATCAATCAGACTGTCCACCAACGAAGCGGGGCCGGAAAGTTTCACTGGTCCATCTTCGTTTACTACCAATGTTCGACCATCCGCGCCAAGTGATAAGCCAATGGTCTTTTCAGTCTCCTTGATTCCCAGAACAACCGTTTTTACCATTATCTACCTCCTTGTAAAAAACAAGATTCAACAAGTCCTCTTTAATTATAACAAACGCTAGAGATTAGCAAATAGCCGTAACTTCTTTTCCACCACCTTCTGCATCGCCGTCACCGCTCCCTTCATAATTTTGTACGGCGCCACTTCATCGGGATTCTCTTGCAAAAAGAAACGCACCGCGTCGCGAAAGGCCACGCGCAACTCGGTATTGATATGAACCACCGCGACTCCCGCTTTGATGACGGCCCGGATATCTTCCTCGCTATTACCTGAAGCCCCGTGTAAAACTAGCGGAACGTTGACTGCCGAAGCGATTTCCCCCACTCGTTCAATATTTAATCGCGGATCTGGATGGTCTTTGAGCATGCCGTGGATATTTCCCACCGCCGGCGCCAACAAATCAACTCCCGTTTCCGTCACAAACCTCACCGCTTCCTCTGGATGAGTCAAACTCCCCGCCGAGAGATCGATGCCAGTCGGAATCTCGGTCAAAATTTTCGATGAAGTGCCGATGTAGCCGAGCTCGCCCTCAACCAGAATGTTTGGGTTTTTATTTTTCGCGTACTCCACGCCTTGCTTGGTAAGCTTAATATTTTCTTCGAGCGATAATCGCGCGCCGTCAAAAATAACCGCGTCAAAACCGGCGTCAATCGCCTCTTTAACTCGCTCGAAAGAATAAGTGTGGTCGGCGTTCAAGAATACCGCTTGTCCGGTTTCTTCGCGATAACTTTTGACCAAGGCGACGATTTGTGGCACCCCGATAAAATCGCGTTCGCCTTCGGACACACCGATAATCACCGGTAAATTGAGTTCTTTGGCCGCCCGCACAATTGCCCAAAAACCCTCAATATTAGAAACATTAAAATGCCCGACCGCGAGCTTCCGTCCCGCCGCTTCCGCAATAAATTCCCGTAAAGTTTGCATGGCGGAAACTTAGTTGGCGTTCAACGTGGAAATCTGCTGTGAAAGATTAAGAATTTGGGCGCGAAGAGCGACAATTTCTTGGTCAGTGGAAGCGCTACTGTCATCAAGCACTTGGTCGACAAAATCTCGGCACTTTTGCCAATCCGATTCAGGGCCCGAACCGCAGATACTTGGCAATTGATCAATCTGAATCGCGTTCGCCGTACTTTTAAATCCAACATCTTTATTAATATACAAGAACGCCAAGACCAGCAACACCGCCAACGTCACAATGGTCGCAATGTGTTTTTTCATATGCTTTGATTATACTACAGTTAAATATATAATGTACAGATGGAATCCACAGAATTTGATTTAGTCGCCATCGGTGATACCACTTCCGACGCGTTTATCCGTTTGCGCGAAGCGGAAGTGCACAGCGAAATTGACAAAGCCAATCGCCAAATTTGTATGAGCTTCGGCGCCAAGTTGCCTTACGAATCCGTCACGATTGTCCCCGGCGTTGGCAATAGCGCCAACGCCGCCGTTAGCGCCGCGCGCCTTGGATTGCGCGCGGCGCTAATTTCCAATTTAGGTAACGACAAGAACGGCGACGAAGCGGTTGAGTCTCTTCACGCCAATAATGTCGACACTCGCTTCGTCGTCAAACACGACGGCAAGCTTACCAATTATCATTATGTTCTCTGGTATCAAGACGACCGCACCATCTTGGTCAAACACGAAGAATATCCGTACACGCTCCCCTTCGACTTCGCTCAGGGCAAGCCGCCAAAATGGCTTTACTTAAGCTCGCTTAGCGAACATTCCTTGCCCTTCCATCACGAAATTGCTTCTTATCTCAAAGCCAATCTGGAAATCAAACTCGCCTTCCAACCAGGAACGTGGCAAATTAAATTCGGTGCCGAGCAACTAGCCGAAATCTATCGCTTAACCGAAATTTTCTTTTGCAATACCGAAGAAGCGAAACGAATATTACAAATAGAAGCGAATGACCCAAATAAAAATGACATCAAAACTCTGCTGGTCGGCATTAGTAAATTAGGTCCCAAAATTGTCGTCATTACTAACGCTACTCAAGGCGCTTACGCCCAGCGAAACGGCCAAACTTTATTTATGCCGACTTATCCGGACCAGAAACCACCACTAGAACGCACCGGCGCCGGCGACGCTTTTTCTTCCACTCTCGTCTCGGCTTTAGTTTTGGGCGAACCGCTAGAAAAAGCACTGGCTTGGGCGCCCATCAACTCGATGTCCGTCGTCCAACAAATCGGCGCCCAAAAAGGTTTGCTCACCCGCGCCGAATTGGAAAAATATTTAAACGAAGCGCCGACTAATTACAAATGTTCCCCACTTTGATACCCAATTTCCGTTGCAAAACATGTTGCACGGCCATTTTGATGGTGCCGACACCGAGACCATAATGACGCAACAATTCCTCCGGTCGCCCCGATTGGCCGAATTGATTATCCACGCCCACAAATTCCAGCGGCACCGGATAATGCTCGGCCAAGAATTCCGCCACCGCGCTGCCCATTCCCCCTTGGCGTTGATGCTCCTCCACCGTCACTACCGCGCCGGCTTCTTGCGCCAACTCAGCAATCGTTTGCCCATCTAGCGGTTTAATCGTATGCAAATTAGTCACCGACACTTCAATTCCTTCCTCGGCTAATTCTTTCGCCGCTTCCATTGCCTGATATAAAATCGGTCCGCAACCGATAATTGCCACTTTGGTTTTTTCCGGCCGACGCCACACGTTAGCTTTGCCAATCATAAATGGCGATTCATCGGTCGTCATTATCGGCGTTGCCTCGCGACTCAATCTTAAATAAGCCGGACCGACCCACTTGGCGAGCGCTCTGGTCGCCTCCTTGGCTTCGAGGGAATCAGCCGGCGCCACCACCGTCATCCGCGGCAATACCCGCATCAAAGCGATATCCTCGAGCGCCTGATGCGAACCGCCATCCGGACCAACCGAAACGCCGGCGTGCGAGCCGACAATTTTCACATTAGTGTCGTTGTAACAAATCATGGTCCGAATCTGTTCCCAATTGCGTCCGGGGCTGAAAATGGCGTAAGAAACGGCAAAGGGCACTTTACCCAACACCGCCATTCCCGCCGCCACCCCCACCAGATTTTGTTCCGCAATTCCCACTTCCACCAACCGCTCGGGAAATTCTTTTTGGAAAAGATCCAGTCGAGTAGAATTAAGCAAATCGGCACAGAGCGCCACCACGCGTTTGTCCGCTCGCGCCGCTTCCAGCAAACCTTCGCCAAAACCTTGCCGCAAAGACACTCGCTCGACATCAATCTTGAAAATTTTCGGATTAAGTTTTTGGGTGGGATTTAAATTATTCATGGTCAGTTTTAATTCTCCCGCCCAAACTGCGTAATTCTTGAAGCGCCATTTTGGCTTCCTCCTGGTTCGGCGGTTTGCCGTGCCACTCGAAGTGACGTTCAAATTGTGGCACGCCTTTGCCGGGAATCGTGTGGGCGATAATACAAGTCGGTTGATTGAACACCGCTTTGGCCTGCCCCACCGCCTCGACAATCGCCTCGAAATTATGGCCATCAATCTCAATCACGTGCCAACCGAAACTTTCCCACTTCCCACGCAAGGGTTCGAGCGGTAAAACATCTTCGGTGAAACCATCAGTTTGGATATTGTTGCGGTCAATAATGACAATTAAATTATGGAGTTCTTCGCGTCCGGCCAGCATCGCCGCTTCCCAAATCTGACCTTCCTGCAATTCTCCGTCGCCGCATAGACAATAGAAGAAGCGATCGCTTTGTCGCCCACGATCGAAGCGATCGGCCAGCGCCATCCCCACCGCTTGCGAGAGACCTTCGCCCAAAGGGCCGGAACTGGTTTCTAAAATCGACAACCACTCGCGATGCGGGTGACCCTGCAAACGCGAACCAAACTGGCGTAAAGTTTTTAATTCTTCCACGAGAAAATAACCGGCATAAGCCAGCGTGGCGTAGAGCACCGGCGCGAGGTGGCCATTAGACAAGATTAATCGGTCGCGTTCCTCCCACTTTGGATTCTTGGGATTGTGACGCAAGAGGTGAAAATAGAGCGCGGTAAAAACATCGGCCATGCCGAGCGGTCCGGCGGTATGGCCGGAACCGGCGGTTACCAACATCTCAATAATCGAGCGCCGAATCTTACTCGCCGTTTCTTCCAAAAATTTTATTTTCTCGTCGTGTAAAATCACTTGAGTAATTTTTGAAATTTTTTAATCGTCGCCGCCACATCCTGACTGTTCCAAATTTCCGAACCGACCACTAAATTATCCGCTCCCGCTGCCACTAATCGCCGACCATTTTCGAGATTAATTCCGCCATCAACGCTAATTGTAACATCGGGCCACTTGGCCCGCAAAGCTTTGACCCGCGCCGGCGCTCGTTCGTCGAACCCTTCGCCATGCCGACCGATTTTTTCAATACTCATTAGTTGAATCAAATCAACTTGGTTTTGATATTCGGCTAATTTTTCCAGCGGCGTTTCTAAAAGTAACGCTAAACCGAATTTAACCGGCAAGGGTTCGAATTGTTTCAAAATAAGCGGTAATTGGTAGGTTGATTCCAAATGAATAATCACTCGATCCGCCACTTTCAGCCAGTCAGTCACATAATGTTCCGGCTGTTCCACCATCAAATGAACCTCCACTTTAGTTTTGCCATTAAGTTCAAACAAATCCTCGCTATTTTCCCAAGTGTAAGCGGGAGCAAATAAGCCGTCAGCGATATCAATCTGCACCCAATGAACCAAGCCTTCAACCTGGTTAATTTTGCTTTTAATCTCCTTAAAATCTCGGCCAATAATCGCCGGAATAATTTCGGCCATAAATTAAAATTCGTATTCGTCCTTAATCAACTCGTCAATTTTGGCAATTCGTCGAAGGTGACGCGCTTCGCGCGCTGGCGGTGTATTGAGCCATGATTCTATTGCCGTCAGCGCCTCTTCATCTGAAACAAAGCGCGCCCCAATGGATAGAACGTTAGCGCCATTATGTTCGCGAGATAAAGTGAGAATCTTTTGATTCCCGCCATAGAACACCGCCGCGCGCACTCCCTGATAACGATTAGCTACTATCGCTTCGCCCTGCCCCGAGCCGCCAAAAATAATCGCCACATCTTCATCCGGATTGCTAGCCACTTCTTTAGCGGCAATACGAATAAAATCCGGATAATCATCACTGTCATCTAAAACAAAATTCCCTTCGTCGTGCACGGTATAACCGCGACCCTTCAACCACTCCTTCACTTTCTCCTTCAATTCGAAGCCGGCATGGTCGGCCGCTAAATAGACTTTCATCTCCATATTTTATCACAATATGAAAAAAGAACCTTCAAGTGAAATTAATCACTTAAAGGTTCTTGGTAATTTACCCGAGAGCGTGAAAAGCGAGCAGACAATCGCCGACCACTAAACCCTGGTCGAAATGGGCGAGGTTAAACTCATCGCCGCCAGTCGAGTACGAACACATGAAAGGGATCCGGCGATAACCGTCGATGATAGGCAGAGTTTCCTTCTCGTCAAAAGACAAGCACCGTCGGCCGATTAGCAATTGGTCGTTGCTCTGCTCGTGCGCCAGAACCAGACCTTGGGCGCCGAGGAACACCGCGCACCGCGAAGATAAAAAGTCTAAGCCTTCGTCCGAGGGAATCTTCGCCTGAAGTTGCAAAACCTCCACCACGAACCGGAAACCGGAAAACAACATTACTGTCGGCCGATTGAAGTTCCGGTCGGTAATTTCATGATGGAAGTGCTCGAACTCTTCCCCGTGAGTCTTCCGGAAAGAGTTGAGGCAAGAGGTGTGGTCGTAGCCTTCCGGCACGACAATTTCGATGATTCCCACCGGTTTGAACCGAGCATCCGCCCTCACTCCAAATCCCCGTTTTTGGTCACATAATCCGTTTGCGACCATACTCATCTGACACCTCCCTTTCTTGTTATAAGGTGATAAAGAACTATTGCCAAACTTTACTGTTTTTTATTATGCCAAAACAATTCCCTATTTGTCAAGCCACCGAACCAAGTTTAATCACATGCTGAATCAGCGTGTTGGTGTACCCCATCTCGTTGTCGTACCAAGCCAACACTTTTACTAAGTTGCCACCGACCACGGTGGTAAATTCCGAATCGACAATCGAAGCGTGCGGATTACTAATAATGTCGGTGGAAACCAACGGCTCCTCGCTATATTCCAAAATCGTCTGCCACTTCGGATCAGCGGCCGCAGTTTTCAAAATTGAATTAACCTCTTCCGCCGTCGTCGGCCGCTTAGCAATAAAAGTGATATCGGCCACCGAACCGGTCACTACTGGCACCCGCAATGCGATGCCATCAAATTTGCCTTTCAAATCAGTGATGACTTCCGTCACCGCCACCGCGGCGCCGGTCGTGGAAGGCACAATATTCTGCGCGCCCGCCCGTCCGCGGCGAAAATCTTTGGTGTCCGGCGAGTCCACCAATTTTTGCGTCGCGGTGTAAGCGTGCACGGTGTTTAATAAAGCTTTTTCAATCCCGATGGTCTCGTGAAGAATTTTAATCACCGGACCGGCGGCGTTAGTAGTACAAGAAGCGTTGGAAGTAATTTGGCACCTTTCGAGTAATTCATCATTAATCCCCATCAAGACCATCCCACCGGTAATCCCCGGCGTCGGTGTCCCCTTAATCGGCGCCGACACCACTACTTTGCGAGCGCCGGCATCCAAGTGAAACTTGGCTTTCTCGTAAGTTTCAAACACACCGGTCGATTCCACCACCACATCAATACCCAAACTGCCCCAAGGTAATTTAGACGGGTCTTTTTCCGAAAAGAATTTAACTGGCCGGTCATTGATAATTAATTCCTGATTTTGGTCACTCGATTTATTTGTTGATATTCGTAATCCCGACCGGCCGTAAGCGCTGTCGTAACGCAAAAGATAAGCGAAATTATTAATTTCGCCCAAGTCGTTCACCGCTACCACTTCAATTTCCGGATGAGTAATCGCCAATTTAAGAAACGCTCGGCCAATCCGCCCCAAACCATTAATCGCCACTTTTATTTTTTTCATTCCCCCATTATAAACTTACTTCTGGCGGAAGTAAAAATTTATTGGACGTTCAGCGTAGCAATCAGTTCCAGAATAGCGCGAATTTCTTCGCGCAGTTTGTTAATTTCGGCATCATTAAAAACTCGGCTGTCATCAAGCACTTTTTCGGTAAAAGTTTGGCATTCTTGCCAGTTTGATCCGATCATCGCCCCTTGTGAAGTGTCGCACTTGCCCGACAACGGGTCAGTCCCCGCGCCTTCATTAGCCGATACCAACCCCCCAGTCAATAACATCACCACCATTACCACCGTGGCAATTTTTAATTTTGTCATTTTGTGACTATACCACACTTTTTAACAATGCCCTACCCTTTCTTCTCCGGTAAATCTTTGGTCGCTTTGAATGGCGTTTGGAGCACGGTGCCATCAACTTTAGTAATTATTTTATCGGTCGTAGTGCTGAATTGCGCGTCGCCATTATCCGTCCAAGCTTGCGCCACGTAAAAACCACCATCCACGGTCGGTTCGCTTAAATCCACATTGCCAATCCGCGTATCTTTATCGAAAAAAGTCGCGCCAATAATGTCGCTCGGTGTGCTGGTCGCGCCCTTGCGAATTACCACGAAGCCACCCGCTGGCAAATCCACCCGCGAAATAAAGGCCACCATGCCTGGAAACTGGTCCGGCACATCCAAAGCGCCTGAAGCATTGGCTTGTTGCGCCTGACTAAAACTTAAAGCAACCGGCGTTGTCGGCGTTTTGACCCCGGTCTGGCGAACCGAGAACCAAATTGCCAAAAACACCGCCACTAGAATAATCACCCCAACAATCACGATTAATTTTCTGCCACCATTATTATTGTCCATGGTTTCGATTATACCATTTCCCCATCTTTAAGTGAAATAATCCGGCCGGCATACTTGGCGTACTCGGCTTCGTGAGTCACCATAATAATCGTTTGGCCGTCGAGGTGATGGAGGTCGGCAAAAGCCTCCATGACCAAATGGCCGTTGGCGGAATCAAGATTAGCGGTCGGTTCGTCGGCAAAAAGCACGTGGGGTTGGTGAGCGATGGCACGCGCGATTGACACCCGCTGCTGTTGACCGCCGGAAAGCTGACTGGGCAAATTATGTTCTTTGTCGCCGATACCGATTCGCGCCAGCGCCCGCTTGGCTTGAGTAATCGCCTTGGCCATCGCCATCCCCTGCATCAACATCGGCAAAGCGACATTCTCGGCCGCCGTCAATTCCGGCAAAAGCGCGTAGTCTTGAAAAACGTAACCCAATTCGTTCAAGCGCAAGTTGGTTTTTTCCGCTTGGCTTAGAACTGAAGTTTTTTGATTATTGAAATAAACCTCGCCGGAAGTCGGTTCGTCGAGCAAGGATAATTGATAAAGCAAAGTCGATTTGCCGGCGCCGGAGGGACCAACAATCGCCACGAACTCGCCGTCTTTGATTTGCAAATCCAAACTTTTCAGCACCGTTAAAACCGTGTCGCCGTCGGTGTATTGTTTAACTAATTTTTCGGCTCTAATCATTTTGTTTTTATAGTTTATCACATTGCGAGTAAAAAAATTGCAAAGAAAAACCCCGAGCCGAAGCGCGGGGGTCTACAGAAACCACTGTTGACGTCTGGCACAGTCCGAAGACTGGGGGACACCTTTACATCTTTGTCCCAAACGATGCCTGTCTCGATGCTTAACATCCGCTTAGTGGTTGGGGAAGAAGACAGGCTCCCCAACTCCACCGCACCAGCTCTTTTGCATTAACACGATTGCTTATGTATTCGCAATCGCGCACTTTTAGATACAACCCCCATCAAGTTCCACCGAAACGAACTGGGATCTCGGTAATTTCTTGAAAGGAACTGCACCTTAGTCGACTTTTGCCAAATAGGCTGGCATCGACGGCCCGAACTTTCATTTTCCCATTAACTATTGCTCTACCTGGCTGGGGCAAGCCATATCTGTAGAACTCATCGCTGTTCATCGCTCGTGCGTGCCGCGAACCGCTTTCGAGCACGAGAATTATTAAGATCGTCTGCCCTATAGCATACACGAACCATTATTTTTGTCAAGGGGTATTATTGATTTTAGTAATTGAGGCCTAAAATACGGCTCAACTAGGCCTTAGTTTGGAAAATGAGTTTGAACCGCCGGCACGAAGAAAAGCCCCTCAGGGCTTTTCAAGATTACTTGTGTTTCGGTGACGAAACACGCCACTTACTTGCATTAAGCTCCACACAAGATTTACATCATTTCTAGTATATCCTAAGGTTTCTGAATAATCAATGGGTTATCAACAGGCAAGTTTAAACCAAATTTGCTATAAGGGAATTTTATTGACTCACTGATTGTCAGCATATTGTAAAAATGTTTTTTGCCATAAGTATAATTCGCATATATGGCATTGGAAACAACATCTGCCGCTTGGACAATTTTTGAATTTTTGGAATCGACATAACAAATATTCAAATTATTTTTATATCCCCATTGAGTATAGGCCTTAAGTTTAATATAATCCGCCAAAGAATTGATCGACTTAACTTTTGTTGAATGGTTGTCGAAAAGAATGGTTATATCTTCAGATGTACTTTTAATCGTCTTCTTGACAAGAAAAGAAAAGAGGTAGTTGTAACAAAGATTTTTGTCTTCAAGAATCTTCCTATTATCAATATTTAGTTTGTCGGCGACTATGTAAGATACGGTATAATCGTTAGCACTGCAAAGCCGATTAAAGATTATTGTCTTTTGTGAAAATGATAATTGACTGGCTTTAATCTCCGGAATAATATTTCTAGCACAAAACTTTCGCATAAAATTACTTATACGTTTGCTTCTCTGGGGAGCAATCATAGTGATCACAAAATACCGTCCTTTTGTTCCCAAATCCCCAGACTCATCTACAAACAAAGTTTTCATAACTAAATAATCATATGGGATTTTAATTCCTTCCCAAAATGGAATCTAAAGTGTTTTTGCGGACAATCAACATCGCCGGAATGTAACCGGCCAGCAAGGTAACGACTAACAAAATCGCGACACGAATAGAAGCACCAGAAGCCGTGGCGACTAAAATGCCATCAGAAAATGGAAAATCAATCGGGTAAGCGTTGAAGTAAGGTTGGAGCAAACCGAAAGTGAGCAGTAAACCAACGGCCGAACCAACTACGCCGTAAAACAACGCCTGGATGACATAGGATAATTTAATCGAGAGCGGCGAAATACCGATTCCTTTCATAATGCCGATAAATTTTCGCTTCGTCACCGCGTTGATGAAGATAACAATGAAAATCGTGATGGCCGCCACTACCAGCGCGATGGAAGACAGCGCGTTGCCTAAGACACCCATGGTCGTTTCCACGTCGCGCAAGAAAGACGGAATCGCTTCGCTGGCTGTTTGCGCTCGCGCTTCATAACCGGTGCCCAAAAAATTTTTGATTTCCTTAACTAAAGTTGGCGCGTAATTAGGGTTCGTACGAATGGCGATTTCCTGATACTGTTCTTTGTTGACTGGCAACATTTGCTCCAACTCTTTGTCGAGAATAAAAACGCGCGCCGAAATTTGATCTACCTTGCTCTTTACAATCCCTTGAATAATAAATTCTTTGGCCACGAGATTGCCGTCAGTGGTGGAAAAACTCACTCGCACGCGACTGCCGATATCCACTTTCTCCAAAAAATCTAAGCCGGGAATATTAGCATCGGCGAAAGAAGAATATTTTTTGATTAAGTTGCGCCCAATTAAAATCTTGCCCCAATCATTCGGACCGAGCGGCGCGCCGGAACTGACGAAGCGCGAGAAGCCGGTTACCGGCTGTTCGGCCACCGGATCAATGCCCACCAATTGCGTGGACATTTGATTGGCGCGTTGGTTCTTCTGCGGCAAATCGGTTAAGGTGCCAAGCACGGTCGCGCCAATGGTATGACGAGTGGAAAATGATTTCACCTCCGGATGCGCGCGTAAAAAATTAATCAAGTTGGAAGAATTTTCAATATAATTATGGCCGGTCGCCGTCGTCACAATCACTTCGCCGGAATAACTTTCTTGAAATTGTTTGAAAGCGCCGGACATCAAACCCACCAAAAGACCGGACACCACTACCAAATTCAAAAAAGTCAGCACCATAATGAAAATAATCAGCGCTGTCGTCCCTCGACCCGAACGCCGAATCTGTCGAAAAGCCAAAAACCACCCCACCCGAAGCGCTTTCTGAAACTCGGTTTTGAGCGATAACAATGATTTCATTTGATGATTATTATACAACACAAAAGATGATGGCGGAGGGTATGAGATTCGAACTCATGGTGGGTTGCCCCACACGCGCTTTCCAAGCGCGCGCACTAGACCGCTATGCGAACCCTCCAATAAAACTACTCTATCACATCTCCCGCAGGATTTTAATCCGCTCTTCAGTTGGGGGATGTGTTAAAAACAACCGAGAGAAACCGGAAAGTTTTTTGGCGCCAAATGGATTGGAAATATAAAGATGCGCCATCGCGTTGTTGGCGTGTTTGAGCGGCTGATTGTAAGCGCCGATTTTTTGGAGCGCGGAAGCGAGGCCTTCCGGATAACGCGTCAGCAAAGCGCCGGAAGCGTCAGCGAGAAATTCCCGTTTACGAGAAATCGCCAGCTGAATCAGTGTCGCCGAAATGGGCGCCAGAATCGCTAAAATAATTCCGGCAATCATCACAATTCCTCCGGCCTTGTTATCGTTATCGCGTGAACCGCCGCGAAATCCCGAGCGTAAAAAAATATTAGAAAGAATCGCGATAAAACCAACCATCACCACCACGACCGTCGAAAGCAACATATCTTTATTGCCGATATGCGACAATTCGTGCGCGATAACGCCTTCCAATTCGGCGCGGTCAAGCGCTGTGAGCAAGCCGGTTGTTGTTACCACCACTGCGTGGTTTTTATCGCGGCCAGTAGCAAAAGCATTGGGCGCCGGGTCATCAATCACGTAAATTTTAGGCAAGGGCAAACCGGCGGTAATCACCAAATTTTCCGTCACCGTGTAAAGATCGAAAAATTCGGCGCGCGACACCGGTCGCGCGCCCGCCATTTTGAGCACAATCTTGTCCGAGTACCAATAACCGAGAACGTTCATCACTAAACTAAAAATGACCGCAAAATAAAGAATTACCGGCGAGTGGTAAGCGGCGCTGATTACCCAACCGAGCGCGATAACCAGCACCAAAAAAGTCGCCATCAGCAACCACGTTTTGCGCGTATTCGTCGCTTGTTGAGTATAGAGAGTCATCGGCCAGTTAGAACTTCACTTCCACCGGTTTTTGTTCCACGGCGTTTTCCGGCAAGTCAAAAAATTCTTTTTTGACAAACTTGAAAACGTTGGCAACGAGATTGGAAGGAAAAGTGTCAATTTTAATGTTTAAGTCGCGGACATTGCCGTTGTAGAAGCGCCGCGAAGCCTGAATTTTGTTCTCGGTATCGGAAAGCTCGCGCTGAAGCTCGAGAAAATTCTGATTAGCTTTCAAATCCGGGTAAGCTTCAGCGATAGCGAAAACTGATTTAAGCGCGCCAGTGAGCATATTTTCCGCCTGGCCTTTCTCGGCCATACTGCCCGCCTGCAACGCTTGCGTCCGAGCCGCCGTTACCTTCTCAAATGCCGTACTTTCGTGCGTCGCGTAACCCTTAACCGTATTCACTAGATTAGGAATCAAATCATAGCGGCGCTTGAGTTGCACCTCAATATCCGACCACGCTTCACTGGTTCGCGTATTCAAAGACACCAAACCGTTATAGGCCATAATCGCCCAGAAAACAACAACGACCAAAATAATCCAAAAGATCATCATCATAATAAATTCTATTGGTTATTGATAATGCCTATTATTATATCACGATTATGGAGTTTGGAATAAGCCTTTTTAGTACCCCATATCCATTCCCCCGCCCATTGGCGCTCCACCGCCGGCTTTTTCCTCTTTGGGTTCATCGCTGATTGCCACTTCGGTTGTGAGCAAGATGGCGGCGGCGGAAGCGGCGCGTTCGAGACCGGTGCGCGCGACTTTCACCGGATCAATAATCCCCGCCTCAAACATATCCGGCACGATTTTATCGGCGCTGGCGTCATAACCTTCGTTGCCCTTGCCGGTTTTGATTTTATCAACAATCACTTCGCCATTATCCTTACCGGCATTAACGGCAATCTGACGCAACGGCGCTTCCAGCGCCTTGAGTAAGACGCGCACGCCCACTTGAAATTCATCGGCAATATCAATCGACGTCGGCTTGATGGCCTTGCTCGCCACCTTGTTGCCCGCGCGCACTAACGCCGTACCGCCGCCAGAAACAATTCCTTCTTCAATCGCCGCTTTGGTCGCTTCCACCGCGTCCTCAATTTTCAACTTTTTATATTTCATCTCGGCTTCGGTCGAAGCGCCGACTTTAATCACCGCCACGCCACCGGAAAGTTTGCCGAGACGTTCTTTTAATTTTTCTTTGTCGTATTGCGAATCGGAATTTTCAATCTGCTTTTTAATTTGCGCCGCGCGTTCTTCGATGGCCGTTTTCTTGCCAACTCCGCCAATAATCGTGGTATTATCTTTCGTTGCCACCAGCCGCCGCGCCTGACCTAACATTTTCGGTTCCGCATTTTCCAATTTCAAGCCCACCGCTTCGGTAATCAATTGGCCGCCGGTCAAAACGGCAATATCTTCGAGCAGTTCCTTGCGTCGGTCGCCAAAACCCGGCGCCTTAATCGCCAAGGCGCTGAAAGTGCCGCGAAGTTTATTCACCACCAGCGTCGCTAACGCTTCGCCATCAACATCTTCGGCAATAATCACCAATTCCTTGCGGCCATTTTTCGCCAACTTTTCCAGCAATGGTAAAATTTCTTTGATGCCAGAAATCTTTTTGTCGGTAATTAAAATCAACGGGTCTTTGTACTCCGCTTCCATTCTTTCCGCATCGGTAATCATATAGGGCGAAACGTAACCTTTATCAAATTGCATTCCTTCCACTAATTCCGACTCGACGGTAAATGATTGGGATTCTTCGACCGTCACCACGCCATCCTTGCCCACTTTATCAATCGCTTCGGCGATGATTTTTCCAAACTCGGCCGACTCGGAAGAAATTGTTGCGATCTGCTCGATTTCTTGTTTATTCTTAATCGGTTTGGCCAAAGCGCGAAGCGCCGCTACGACTTCTTTAGCCGCCGCCTCAATTCCCAAACGCACCCCCATCGCGTTCACGCCAAGCGTCGTCTTCTTGAAGCCTTCATTAACAATCGCTTGGGTCAAAATAACAGCGGTAGTCGTGCCATCGCCGGCAATGTCGTTAGTTTTGGAAGCCACGTCTTTCACCATCTCGGCACCCATATTTTCGGTTTTGTCTTTGAGCGTAATTTCTTTCGCGATGGAAACGCCATCGTTGGTAATCGTCGGCGTGCCGTAACCTTTATCCAAAATCACATTACGACCCTTCGGACCGATCGTAATCTTCACCGCGTTCGCCACCTCATCAATTCCTTTCTTAAGCAAAGTCCGCGCTTGGTCGCCAAAAATTATTTGTTTTGACATATTATTTTATTTATTAATAGTAGCGAAGAAAAAAAGATTTTGGTCGCGAATTTCCCGTTATGACCGTGAGCAGGCAAAGTCTTTTTTTCGCAGCTCTACTCAATGATTGCTAAAATGTTCGACTCGCTGATAATGAAATACTCCTTGCCGTCCACCTTAATTTCATCCGGACCGTACTTGGAAAAAATAATCTTATCGCCCTTTTTTACCGCTACCGGAATCAGTTTCCCATCATCTCCCCGTTTGCCCGCTCCCACCGCAATCACCCGGCCCTGCTCACCCCGCTCCTTGTTTACTGTCTCGGGAATGATGATTCCGCCAGCCGTCTTCTTGCCCTCATCACCCAGTGGTTCCACCAGCACCCGATCGCCCAAAGGTTTGATAGTTATTTTTGTACTCATAGAGCTGATTATAATGAATAATTTAGCTTTCACAACTTGACGAATTAGATATAATTTGACGGGATAATAACTCATCCCCCAACCCCTTCTCTTACCTTAAGAGAAGGGGAAAACGCAAAACACGATGCGTGAGTTATAATTTGGAATAATGGAAAAATTTATTTACAACAGTAAAATTTTTAGGGAACGCCGACGAGATCTAAGAAAAGAACAAACAGAAGCTGAAAAAATTCTGTGGGACAATATCCGCAATAGAAAATTAAACGGTTCCAAATTTGTCCGACAATACAGTGTCGATCCATATATTCTTGATTTTTATAATCCGGAAATAAGATTGGCTATCGAAGTTGATGGTAAAATTCACGAGAAAACAGACTCTAAAATTTACGACCAAGAACGTTCGCAATATTTTAAAAGTTTAGATATTAAAATCATTCGATTCAAAAACGAAGAAGTAATTGAGAACATAAATATCGTGTTAGAAAAAATCAGGCAGCTCCTCCCCCTCTCTTAGAGTAAGAGAGGGGCCAGGGGTGAGTTAGGAAACTTGCAATTTTCTACCGGTTTTGCTAGTGTTGATGGTACAGATGACGCTCTTAGCTTCGATTTTCCCGTGGTTGCAAATCGCGCTCGCCATTCTTCTCGTTGCCGGAATTCTGGTTCAACGCGGCGAAGAAGGTCTGGGCAGCGCTTTTGGCGGTGCCGGCACCGGTGGAATTTTCTATGCTAAACGCGGAGTGGAAAAACAAATTTTTATTGCCACCATTGTCATCGCTATCTTATTCTTAATTACCAGCGTCGTCACGCTTTTCGTCTAATCAAACCTTCCGGTTTTTTAATCTATGGCTAATTGGCTTAAATTGCCAAATAAAACGGAGACTATTTATACTCTGCGCACTCTTCCCTTTAGGGAGCGCCGGTGGGTATTAATTTTGGGCGGGTTATTTATTATTTCGATTATTGGTTTAGGTTGGAAGCTTAATGATTATGTTTCCGTGATCGTGCCTGCCGCTGGTGGTTCGCTTCGCGAAGGCGTTATTGGTACCCCGCTCTTCATTAATCCAGTGCTGGCCGCTTCCGATAGCGATCGCGATCTGACCACTTTAATTTATTCCGGCTTAATGCGCGTCGGCGCCGACCCGTCGGATGGCCGGGCCGGCGGCCAGTTGATTCCCGACTTGGCGGAAAAATATCAAGTTTCAAGCGACGGCTTAACTTACACTTTCACTTTGAAAAAAGGCCTCAAATGGCAAGACGGCGAACTATTAACCACCGCCGATATTAAGTTCACGGTTGATAAGATTCAAGACCCGCTGATTAAAAGTCCGCGCCGCGCTAGTTGGGAAGGGGTCAATGTGGAAGTCATTAATCCTAACGAGATTAGTTTTCACCTTAAGAAACCTTATCCTTCATTTCTCGAAACGGCCACGATGGGAATTCTACCTAAACATCTCTGGAGCAATTTCAACACCGAAACTTTTTCCCTCAACAAATTAAACACCGAAGCGATCGGCTCCGGTCCTTATCAAATCAAAAAGGTAGTCAAGAATAGCGCTACCGGTATTCCCGAATATTACAACCTGGAATCCTTCGCTGGCTTCGCTTTGGGCGCTCCCTATATTTCTTATTTGCGAATTAATTTTTATACCAACGAAAATTCTTTGATTGAAGCTTACATCAAACGAAACATCGACAGTTTGAGCGCCATTTCCGCGGAGCATACGGCCCAATTAGCGACCGTCGGCGCCCAAATTCTCCAAGCGCCGTTGCCGCGAGTGTTCGGCGTCTTCTTCAATCATAATCAAGCGCCGGTATTGTTGAACCAAGAAGTTCGTCAGGCCCTTAACCTGGCAATTGATCGGCAAGCGATTATTGAAACTACTTTGCACGGCTACGGCACAGCGATTGATGGGCCACTCCCGACTAACGCAATCGACCCTGTAAAATCCGCCTTGGCGGCGGATCACGAGGCAAGCCGCTTAATTAAAGCTCGCCAAATTCTGGAAAACGGCGGCTGGACTTGGAACGAAACAAATAAACTCTGGCAAAAACAAGGCAAGAAAGATACGCAGATTCTCGCCTTTACTATTTCCACTTCCGATACTCCGGAACTCAAACGCGCCACCCAATTAATCCAAGAAACTTGGCAAGCTTTGGGAGCTAAAATCGAAATCAAAGTCTACGAAATCGGCGACCTGACGAAAGATATTATTCGACCGCGCGATTATGACGCCCTCTTTTTCGGTCAAGTCGTGGGTCGCACTCCCGACCTCTATTCCTTCTGGCATTCGTCTCAACGCCAGGATCCCGGCAACAATATCGCTCTTTACACCAATGCTGATGTCGACAAACTTCTGGAACAATTACGCAGAGAAAGCGATCCGGAACAAACCGCCGCGCTTTATCAGAAATTTAATCAATACTTGGCCGCCGACCTCCCTGCCGTCTTCGTTTACGCGCCCGATTTCTTGTACGTTATGCCAACCAAAGTGAAGAATGTCAGTCTGCGGCCAATCAACTTGCCGGCTGATCGCTTCCTTTCAATCTACGAATGGTACGTGAACACTGATAAAATCTGGAAAATTTTTAATCATTAATTTAATCATTATGCCTCCAACCAAACCTCATTACCAGACCGGCCGTTCGACAGGTCATCCTCGGCCGACACCACCACCGATAATTATCCCCGCTCTTAAGTCGGGCGATATTCGCATTGTCACCCTTGGCGGTGTCGAAGAAATCGGCAAAAATATGACCGCCATTGAGATCGGTAACGACATCATTATCATCGATATCGGTTTGACTTTTCCGGGCGAAGAAAGTCCGGGCGTTGATTATGTCATTCCCGATATTTCTTATGTCGAAAAAAATAAGCACAAAGTCCGCGGCGTGATTATCACCCACGGCCACCTTGACCACACCGGCGGCATTCCTTACGCCATGCCTAAAATTGGCAATCCGCCGATTTATACTCGCAATCTCACTTCTCTCTTCATCAAAAAGCGGCAAGAAGAGTTCGCTCACTTACCGAAGTTGAACCTGAATGTGGTGGAGAAAGACAGCCGAATCAAATTGGGCGACATTTATGTCCGCTTCTTTGGTGTCACTCACACCATTCCCGACGCCATGGGCGTGATTATCGAGACGCCTTACGGCAATATCGTCACGCCGGGCGATTTCAAATTGGATTCTGACGGCAATGGCAAGCCGACCGAAGCGGAAGAAAAATCTTATAGTATTTTTGACGACAGCAAAACTTTGCTCTTACTCGCCGAATCGACCAACATCGAGAATCCCGGCTTCTCCAATCCGGAACGCGAAGTCCACAAAAATATCGACGAGATTATCAAGAATACCAAGGGGCGCCTCTTTATCGGCACTTTTGCTTCTCAACTCGAGCGGATGATTGCCATCATCGCCAGCGCCGAAAAGCACGGCCGGAAAATTATCGTCGAAGGCCGAAGCATGAAAACCAATATCGAAGTGGCGACGCTCGCCGGCATGTTGACGGTCAAGAAAGATACCATCGTCCCTGCCACCGACGCCGGTCATTATCCGGATAACAAAATTTTGATTTTGGCCACTGGCGCGCAGGGCGAGGAGTTCGCCGCGATGATGCGTATCGCCACCAAGACTCATAAAACTTTACGTTTCAAAAAAGGTGACACGGTTTTGCTTTCTTCTTCCATTATTCCCGGCAACGAAGTGACCGTCCAGAAATTGAAGGACAACATCGCTCGCCAAGGCGCGCGGATAATTCACTACCGCACGTCCGAAGTTTACATCCACAGCTCCGGCCACGGCAACCGCGGCGAAATCGAGTGGCTCCACCAGAAAGTAAAGCCGAAATTTTTCATCCCCATTCACGGCTCGCATCACAAATTGCGGATTCATGAAGATTTGGCGCTCGAGCTTGGGATGCCGGAGAAAAATATTGTCGTGCCCGATAACGGCTCGGTCATCGACATCACCGACGGGGGTGAGAAAATTGGGATGCTCAAGGTTTCCGCCGGCGGCAAACTGGTGATGGTCGACGGCTTGGGCACCGGCAACGTGCAAGATGTCGTTATCCGTGATCGCCAGATGTTGGCCGAAGAAGGCATCTTCATCATCTTCGCCGTGATTGATATTAAGACCGGCAAGGTCCGCAAATCGCCGGATATTATTTCCCGCGGCTTTATCTATCTCAAAGAATCACAAGACCTGCTTCGCCAAGTCCGCATCTTAACCAAAAAGAAAATTGAGGAGACCACGGCGCAAATGCACCCAATCAACTTCGATTATGTAAAAAACGCTTTGCGCGAAGAAATCGGCCGCTACCTCTTCCAGAAAACTCACAAACGTCCCATTATCCTGCCAGTACTGGTGGAAGTGTAAACGATTGAGTTATAATTAAATTATGGAAATGACTTTGACTCGCGAACGACGCTTGCGCCATTGGGTTTATGGTTCGGGATTTTTTTTGAACATCAGTTTTGCCGTCGCCGCTTACCTCAACTCGTCGCTGTTGGAAAAATTCGTCAGCGAGAATCGGGTCGGTTTGATTTACGCTTTAACTTACCTGATCGCCTTCATTCTCGCGCTCTATTTCCACCGCATCATTGAAAAAACCGGCGTTTACGAAGCGATTGCCGGTCTCACTATCATCGGCGCAGTGGTGCGTTTTGGTTTGGCCTTTTCCGTTAATTCGCCGATAAGCATCCCCCTGCTCTCGATCGACCTGATTATTGGCTTTTTACTCGCCGCTTCGCTTGATCTCTATTTGGAACATCTTTCAGAGAACAGCATCACCGGCTGGATCCGCGGCTTTTTCCTCGCTCTGGTCAACTTGGCTTGGCTGATGTCGCCATTCGTCGCCAGTCAACTTAATTCCAGTTATGGTTTCAGTATTGTTTACTTTGTTGGCGGTTTGGCGCTACTGCCCTTCGTTTGGATCGTCTTCGGCCATTTGAAAGTCGTTCCGCGCCGCGCCTATCATCACTCCGGCATCTTTACTACAATTAAAAATCTTTACCGCGCCGCGAACGGCACCAGACAAGCCGATATTTTACGCATCATTTCACTCGATTTCTTGCTTAACTTTTTCTACGCTTTGATGATTATTTATCTGCCGATTCTTCTTCATCAGAATGCCGGTTTTTCTTGGCCGCAAGTCGGCATTATTTTAACGATAATGTTGGTGCCTTTTGTAATTATCGATTTGCTTCTCGGGCGCGTCGCCGATCATATGGGCGAGAAAGAACTAATTATTGCCGGCTTAGTGGTCACTGGTCTCGCCACTTTAACTATCCCTTTTTTAATTACCAACAGCATTTTGGTTTGGGGCGCCATCCTCTTCGCCACTCGTATCGGCGCCGCCACTATCGAGCTGATGAGAGACAGCTACTTGTTTAAAAAAGTCAGTAGTGAAGATATCGGCATCATTTTCCTTTCTCGCAGTATGTCGCCGCTATCTTACGTTATCGCGCCGCTCGCCGCCACCGCTATTCTTTTCTGGAGCAGTATCCCTGTCATCTTCGCCGTACTCGGCGCCACCGTGCTTGCCGGCATCCCCATCGCTTACAATTTGAAAGATACTAAGTAGTTTTATTTTTCATCATCCGATAAAGCTTACAAGCGTCACAATCTGGTTTACCGCAACCAAGAGTGAGAAATTTAAGGCTCATAATTTCGGCAACGGTTTGGGAAATGAGTTCGCGCAGAACGGCGACTTCGTCTTCCGACACGGCAAATTCTTCCTGATGATAGCGACCCTTCTCGTCCGGCTCGATAAAGTCGATTACTCCCGAAACCACGCGATACTTGCCGGCCGGACCAAAATTATCCAGCAATAATTTATAGAACACCAACTGGCGATGATAATCGCCGCTTCCCTCGCTCTTAGTCAAGCCGAGAATATAATTGCGAGTTTTCGGTTTGCCGGTTTTATAATCCACCACTCGAACTTCGTTATTATTTCGCGACAACTCCAGTTTATCGATCTTCCCGTTTAATTTAATTTCCGGCGTCAATAAAATCCCGCGGATATTAAACTCGTTGGTGATATTATCCGGCCATTTTTTGTTATAAGAACGAAAATAGCCGCCCAGCGCTCGTTCGCCTTTCTTTAAACTCTCTTGGAAATCGCCGTCCGATAACGCTTCGCGTTCCAGATGATAGCGAAATCGCTCCTTCAGTTTTTTCTCGCGCCAAAATTTTTCTTCGCGATAAGCGTCAAAAAAATCTTTAAGCGTGGCGTGAATGGCCGTGCCGTACATCAGGTGTTTATTTTGTACTTTGGTTAAGCGTAATAAATTATTGAAAAAATACTGAAGCGGACAGCGAAGATAATTGTTCAAATCGGTGACCGAAAAACCGCGCTCTAAAAATAACTGGTTTAGATACGCCTTCTGCCCCAGTGGGACTTTCTGTTCGCGACGTTTTTGTGGCAAATTAGGAGTTTGTTTTTCGATCGGCGTCATTGTTCTAACCAGCTTTGGGTCGATTTCCTGAACCAGCTCGCTTACCAAACGCGCCTTGCCGTCACGACTCAATTTGGTGTAGGAAATAATCACTTGCTTCCGCGCCCGAGTCAGCGCGACGTAGAATAAGCGACGTTCGGCGTCGTTGTCTTCCTCTCGCGACCCGCGTAAATTTAATTTAAAAGTTTCGCGTCGACGTTTATTGCCCAAATGACCGTCGTAAGTGTTGATGATATAAACGTAATCAAATTCCAACCCCTTCGCTTTGTGCATCGTCATTAGACGAACACCGGAAAAATTCGGCGTCACGTTTTGATTTAAAGAAACATTATGTTTTTCTAGCGTATCAAGATAAGTTATAAAGTCGGCCAAATTGAAACTACGACGCTGGCTAACCAGTTCTTTCATCTCACTATAAAGAGTTTGCAATTTAGCTAATTTGTCCGCCGCGGCCGGTCGGCTCACCAAGTAAGCGGTCAAGCCCGATTCCTCCAACACCTCACCAAAAAGATCGGTTAAATTAAGGTTATGGCTGTCCCGTTGCCAATGTTCCAGTCGGCAATAAAAATCGTGGAAGATTTTAAAGTCTCGGTTTTTCCGCAACACCGCGTAAGCGCTAATTTTTTTGGTTTGGCAAAATTGCGCCAGCTGATAAATATCCAGATTATCAAAGCCAAGAAAATCCAAAGGTAAAACTTTGTACAGCCATTCGTCCTCGCCAAAATGATAAATTGCTCGAAAAAGTAAAAGTAATTTTTGCATATCAATGTCGGTCAAGACATCGGCATCGGATTGGACAACAAAGGGCAAGCCCGCTCGTTCCAAACTCTCGGCCACCGGAAACGCATCTTGGTTGTCTCGATAGAGTACGGCGATTTCGTCAACTAACACGCCAGATTTGATTTTACTTTTGATATCGGTAGCTAAAAAGCGATACTCATTTTCAGCGCTGGAAAAAGGATAAAGCAGGATCGGTTGGCTAGCCTCGCTCGGCCTAAACGGCCGTTTGGCTTCAAGTTTCGGGCCAGAGCTAATCAGGCTGTGCGCCGCGTCTAAAACAATTTTGGTCGAACGATAATTGGCCGTCAAATAAATCAATTTAGCCGCCGGAAAAAGTTTTTGAAAATAATTAAAATTGTCGAGCGAAGCACCTTGAAATTGAAAAATGGCTTGCTTTTCGTCGCCGACAATAAAAAGATTTGGGTCGGGATGGAAATTGGAGAGCAACTCAAGTAATTGGTTTTGCGATTGATTGGCGTCTTGATGTTCGTCGGCCAAAATATACTGATACTGTTCTTGGAGACGAAGTAAAAAGTCTTTATCGCGGGCAAGCGTTCGCGTCACTTCCATAATCATATCGGCAAAGTCATAAAGTTTTTCGCGCCGTAAAGCTGTTTCGTAGGCGCGATAAAGGATCGCCAGTTCGCGGTTTTTTTGGATGCTTTTTTCGTCGGCTTCTGCCAGTTGGGACAAAAATTTATCAAAATCGTCAGGGTCGAGATTTTCTTTTTTTAACCGCTCAATCTCCGACATCACCGCAAATAAATGATAGAACGGCTCGCCGTAAGGTCGGAGTAAATTAATGTCGCTTCGACTAATTACTTCCTCGAGCAACCGAATCTGGTCAACCCGCGACGCCGAACGCGAACCGACAATTCGCGGAAACTCTTCGGGAAAATCATGAATCAACTCGTTGCAAAAAGTGTGGAAAGTGTTGATTTCGACGCGATAAGCGACACTACCAATCATTTCGATCAATCGCTCGCGCATTGAGTGGACGCCTGAATTAGTGAAAGTGAGCGCCAAAATGCTGTCGGGAGAAGTATCGGTCTGGCGCAAGATGTTGGCAATCCGCAGAGTGATGATTTGGGTCTTGCCGGTGCCGGGGCCGGCGATGACCATCGCCGGCCCCTCAATCGTATCCACCGCTTGCTTTTGCGCCGGATTAAGTTGACGGTAATAAGCGAGAAATTTATCGGCTAGTCTTGGCATAAGCCATTCTACCGCAGAAAATTAAAAATTGCTCAGAGCGAAGAAAAATGCGATTTTGTTGATCTTCGTCGGAGCCCGCTTGCGGGTAAAGAAGTCACAAAATCGCATTTTTCGAAGCGATGATGATATGGTAAACTATTGCCATGACACTACACGAACAAATCAAAGGCGAGATGAAGGAAGCGATGAAGGCAAAGAATCAACCGCGGTTGATGGCTATCCGCGGTCTGCTCTCCGCTTTCATGAACGAGGCGGTGACAAAGAGATACAAGCCGGATCAAATTCTGACCAATGAGGAAGCTTTAGTGGTGATCAAACGCGCCGTTAATCAGCGTAAAGATGCGATTAATCAATTCAAAACCGGCGGCCGTGAAGACTTGGCGGCCAACGAACAAGGCGAATTGGTTTACTTGGAAAAATACTTGCCCCAAATGATGAGCTGCGAAGAAATCAAGAAAATCGCTGGCGCCACAGCGTCAACACTCGGTGTTGACGGAAAAGCCAATGCTGGAAAGTTAATGAGCGTGTTGATGAAAGAACTAAAAGGCAGAGCTGACGGCGCTGATGTGAAAGCGGTAGTGGACGAATTGTTAGGATAATATGAATTCCATCCGAATTAACAAGTATCTCGCCGAACAAGGTATCGCTAGCCGTCGCGAAGCCGACAAACTGATTGTTGCCGGCAAAATTCTAATCAATGGCAAAGTCGCCCAACTAGGCGATAAAGTCAAGGACAGTGACAAAGTTGAAAGCCGACAGCTGAAAGCTGAAAGCTATCAATATCTCGCCTATTACAAACCGCGCGGCGAAGAAACCAAAGAGCGTTATCGAGGTTCGACCTCGGTGAATTCACCGAGGTCGAACCTCGGTGGTTTATTCCCTATCGGCCGGCTTGATAAAGACTCGGAGGGACTCCTCCTAATAACCAATGACGGACGATTGACCGGACAAGTAATCGGATCGGAAACAAAATACGAAAAAGAATATGTCGTCACTGTCGACAAAAAAATCGCCGGCATCGACTTGAAACGAATGACCGAAGGAATGAAAATTGAAGACGAAGAAACCAAACCGGCTCAAACCCGAAAAATCAACGACACAGTGTTCAAGATTATTTTAACCGAAGGCAAGAAACACCAGATTCGCCGGATGTGTGTTGCGCTTGGTTACCAAGTGCAGGAATTGAAACGAATCCGCATCGGCAAAATCCACCTGGGTCAACAGACGCCCGGAACTTTCCGCCGAATCACCCTTTAAAACTCTTGCCCCGTGGCGAAGCTTTACGGGGTTAATCAATCTCGTAACGCAGAGTAACGTTAACGGTGACATCTTGAGAACCGGCCTCGAAACTGGGGGTAATCGGCGCGGCTAACGATACCGATTCTTTCATCACTCCGCCACCACCAATACCATAAGCCATCGGATAATTATTACCTTCATCAATTGAAATTAATCGTCCTAAACTAAACTTACCTGCCGTCGCAATTGACTTGGCCTTATCGCGCGCTTGAGCAATAGCCTGCGCTCGCGCGTCTGACTCCAACTTAGTCGGGTCGTCAACCGTGAAATCCGGACCGGAAGTGGAATTGGCTCCGAGATTAACAACACCACCCAATAAGTCGCCAACTTTTTCCAAATTCCGCGCCTTCACCGCCACGGTTTGATTAATCGTGTAACCAACGATTGTCGGTGGCGGACAAGCGCCACGATAACAAGTCTCATAACGCGGTTGGATGTTATAAGCCTGGGTTGTGATATCTTTTTTATCTACACCTTGTTGTTTCAGAAAATCAATCGCCGCGTTCGTCTTCTTGACATTATCTTGCTGCAAAGCGGCCAAATCTTTACCGCCTTCAGAAACCACCGAAAAAGAAAATCGCGCGATGTCCGGCACGGCCACTACCTTACCTACGCCGGCCACAGCGAAAGTCCGAGAGAAATTAATGTCGGACATTTTAGAATAAGAATCGGCATAGCGAAGCGCCGCAAAACCAAAAGCCAACACTCCCACAATCAACGCCACCCCTAAATAATTTTTTATTTTATCAGTCATAATTCGGATTATAGCACATTATAATAATTTTGCCTCTAAAAATAGGAATAACGGAATTTCTTTGCGGGCGCTGTTTTCCGCTTCTGCCCGCGATCCCGGATCACTCGCGCGATGGGAAATCCACTCTTCGAGGCGCGTCACCGCGAAACCGGCCGCCGCGAATAATTTAAAATAATATTGCAACGGCCGGTGAAAAGAAACGGTGATTTGGTTAGGATTGCTGCCGGGATGCATCGCAATCTCTGTCTGACTCTCCGATAAATAACGGTCGATTCGGCGATACTGAATTTTCTCTTTTTCATCCCAACCCCAACTCGAAGCTTTGGGCACGCGAAAAGCCGGATGATTAAGTACCAGAAAAAATAAACCGTTAGGTTTGAGCACCCGAGCCACTTCGGTAAAAGTTTCCTTTACTTCGGCGATATTTTGAATCGCCAGGATTGAAATTGCTTTGGTGATTTTCTGATTGGCAATCGATAAGGGTGTTGACGGAGAAACTTTGAAAGTGAGACGCGAATTGTCACCAGCGCGTTTTTTCGCTAACGCGATTAACTCCGGCGAAATATCCGCGCCAATCACTTGCGCCCCCGTGGCCGCCAACGCGCGCGAGAAAAAACCGGAACCGCAAGCCAGATCCAAGATATTATCGTCCGCCTTTGGCGCCACCGCCCGCAATAAATTAGGCAAAATTACTTGCTGATGATAAGTATCCTCGTCGCTCAAATGACGGTCATACCAATCGGCCACTTGCCCCCAAGATGTTTTTGGTTGGTTCATAACAAGTTACACCTTAACATGTTATTGAAAAAATACCACAAAAAGGTATATTATAAGGGTATTGCGGGATCGTCTAACGGTAGGACATGAGCCTTTGAAGCTCAGTATCTTGGTTCGATTCCAAGTCCCGCAGCCAAAATAAGATTATTTCATTTTGCTCGCCGCCTTAATAAAGGCAACAAACAACGGATGTGGAATGAGCGGTGATGATTTAAATTCCGGATGGAATTGAGTGGCAACGAAAAAGGGGTGTTTACTCGCCGGCAATTCACAAATTTCCATCAAGTGGCCGTCGGGCGAAGCGCCAGAAAAAACGAGACCTTTTTCGGTTAATTTTTCAATATATTCCGGATTAACTTCATAACGATGACGGTGGCGTTCGCTAATCGTCTGACCCTTGTAGGCCTTGTAAGCGAGCGTGCCGGTTTTCAACCACGCCGGATAAGCGCCGAGACGCATCGTGCCGCCCATATTTCCGTCGCGTAAATGTTTCTTTTGTTCGGGTAAAATATCAATCACCGGATACTTAGTCTCCGGATTCACTTCCGTCGTGTGCGCGCCCTTAAGACCGGCGACATTCCGAGCAAACTCAATCACCGCCAACTGCATGCCATAACACAATCCAAAAAAAGGAATTTTATTTTCGCGGGCGTATTCAATCACCTTGATTTTACCTTCCACTCCCCGCTCGCCAAAACCGCCGGGAACCAGAATGCCGTCGTACTCAACCAATTTTTTTAAGTCGGCGCCAACTTCTTCATAGTCGCCGGAATCGAGCCATTCAATCGTCAACTTTTTAGACAACGCTCCGGCCGCATGCTTGAGCGATTCGATAATGGAAATATAAACATCAGAAAGAATGAAATCACCGGTTTTGAAATACTTGCCGACAATCGCAATTTTAACCGGTGTCTGAGCGTTTTTCATCCGCGCCACCATTTGTCGCCAATCATTCATATCCGTTTGGCGCGGTTTCAAATGCAAAAGTTTGAGCAAAATGGTCGAGAGATTGTCTTTTTCAAAATTAAGCGGGATGTCATAAATACTTTCCACATCCGGCGCCGAAATAATGTGTTCCGAACGAATATTGCTCGCCATAGCAATCTTCTCTTTGCGTTTCTTATCGAGTGGCCGATCGCTGCGAGCAATAATGATATCCGGATGAACCCCGTAGGAATTAAGACTGCGCACGGCGTATTGGGTCGGTTTGGTTTTCATCTCGCCAAGTTTATTGGGCACCGGCAAATAACTGACTAAGACAAAAACAACATCATCGAAGCGGCGCAATTTGAGAATCCGAGCGGCTTCAATAAAAATCGCGTTTTGATATTCGCCCACTGTTCCGCCAATTTCGACAATCGTAATATCTGATTTAGTTTTATCGGTCGACGCTTTAATCCGCCGCAAGATTTCCTCGGAAATATAAGGCACCGGGTCGACGCACTTGCCGCCGTAACCTAAAGCCCGCTCTTTATCAATCACATATTTGTAGACCATCCCGCTGGTCATATAGTTCTCCGGCGGAATACTTTTATCCAAGAAGCGCTCATAATTGCCCATATCCTGATCGCATTCCAAACCGGAATCTAGAACAAAAACTTCGCCGTGTTCGATCGGGTTCATTGTTCCCGCGTCAACATTAAGATACGGGTCGATCTTCATCGCGTTCAAAACAAAACCCCGCGCCTGGAGAATTTTCGCGATTGAGGAAGTCGTGACCCCTTTACCCACTCCGGACATCACTCCACCGATGACGAAAATGTATTTATGACGCGCTGACATATTTTATTTTCGGAGATGTTTGCGCACCGCCAAAAAACTGGAAACCACCCCCAAGAAAATTCCCACCGCGAACAAAAGCAATAAGATTTGAATGATATTACCGAGGAAATAATTGACCAAATCAATCCCGCCAAAAACGCCGGCAGTAGTATTACGTACCCAAATGCAAGCCGGATAAAGCAAGGCCAAGGCCAAAACTGTCGCCATCGCGCCGGAAATCAGTCCTTCCACCACGAAGGGACCCCGAATATAATTATTACCCGCCCCAACCAATTTCATCAGCGAAATTTCTTCCCGCGAAACATAAATGGCGAGCGATACCGTATTGAAAGTCACCACCACCGAAAGAAAAATGAGCACTAACACGATGGCCCAACCGATCGTTTTAGCGGTGGTGATTATCTTAATCAACTTATCAACGATATTTTTCTTGAAACTGATTTGGTCGACAATTGTCCCGCCAGCCGAAGTGGAAACGCTGTCGCTTTCCAAAAACTTGGCCACACTCTCATAACGTGACGGGTCAACGGCTTGAATATTAAGCCGCGCTCCGAACGGGTTGCCGACTTCCTTAAGCGATTGGATAATTAGGTCATTGTCTTCATTGCGTTTTTGGAAATCCGCCAGCTCTTGTTCGCGGGAACTGTAAACCACCGTTTTCACTTCCGGCAAACGTTCAAGTTTCTTTTGCAAATCTAACACTTCTAACTCGGCCACATCAGGCTTCATTGCCACGCTGATATCGACTTTATTTTTGACTGCTTCAAGTGAAGAATTAAGATAAGCGCTAGAGAGCCAGAGCGCGCCCACGACAAACAAAGTAACCGTAATGGTGATGACCGAGGCGAGCGACACTAGCGCGCTGCGCCAAAAACTGATGAACCCGGAGCGAAACGTTCTTTTTAAATTAACAATAAGCATAATTAAAAATTAGAGAATATATTTGCCTTCTTTGCTGTCGCGGATGACCTGACCGCGTTCCATCGTAATCACTCGCTTACCCAAATTATCCACCACCCCCTTATTGTGAGTCGTCAAAATCACCGTCGTCCCAATCTCGTTAATCTTGCGCAAAATTTCAATAATTTCGAAGGTGCTAATCGGGTCGAGATTGCCGGTCGGTTCGTCGGCCAAAAGCAAATCGGGCTGATTCACAATGGCGCGAGCGATCGCGACCCGCTGTTTCTCGCCGCCGGAAAGTTCGGCCGGAAAATTAAAAATTTTACTGTTCAACCCCACCAATTCGAGCACGTGCGGCACGTCAGATTGAATCTCGTTATCGTTGCGTCCCGCCGCTTCCATCACAAAAGCCACATTTTCAAAAATGGTTTTGGTGGGCAATAAACGAAAATCTTGAAATACATTACCGATGCGTCGGCGAAGGCGCGGCACTTGTGAAGCCGGTAAGGAATGGATATCCGTCGATTCAAAAAAAACTTGGCCGGCGGAAGGTTTCTCCTCGGCCATAATCATTTTAAGCAAAGTGGTCTTGCCGGCGCCGGAGTGGCCAACAATCGAAACGAATTGCCCCGGCTCGACGGCAAAAGACACGTTGTCGAGCGCTACCGTATCATCTTTATAAACTTTGCTGACTTTATCGAAATAAATCATTATTTTTTAGCTTCGAGAAAAATATCAATGTTACCTTCTAGCACGCCTTCCACGTCCGCTGTCTCAATATCCGTCCGATGGTCCTTCACTAATTTGTAGGGATGCAACACGTAGGAACGAATTTGATTACCCCACTCAATTTCCGCCGTTTTACTGATGTACAGGCCTTTCTCCTTCGCTTCGCGTTCTGCTTCGCGCCGTTTGTAGAGTTTTCCCCGTAAAATATTGAGCGCCTGTTCGCGATTGCGTTCTTGAGTGCGCTCGCTATCGGCGTGAACCGAGAGGCCGGTGGAAAGATGAACGATGCGCACCGCCGTCTCCCGTTTGTTCACGTTTTGGCCGCCCGGACCGCTTGAACGCGCGAACTCAATTTTCAATTCCTCCGGATTAAGCGCCATTTCCTCTTCCTGTTTGAACTCCGGAATTACTTCCACCAGAGAAAACGAAGTGTGGCGAAGTTTTTTGGAATTAAAAGGCGAGATGCGAACCAAGCGATGAACGCCCGATTCGCTCTTTAATATACCATAGGCACGTTTGCCCTGCACTCGAAAAGTGAGATTGCGAAAACCGCCGTGATCATTTTGATTTTCGTGGATTAAACTAATTTCCCAACCTCGTTTTTGAATAAATTTGACATACATTTCAAACAACAACCGCGAAAAGTCTTCCGCGTCGTCGCCGCCGGCGCCGGAAAAAATGGTGATAATCGCGTTGCCGGCGTCATACTTGCCCTCACCCGCCAAATCCGCTTTGAGTTGATTATATTGGCCAAGAATCTCTTGCGCTTGCCGTTTATCGTCCCAAAACCCGGGCAATTGCATCTCTCGCTCGAGGTGTTCTATTTGTTTCTTAATCTCATCCGGCGTGGCCATGAGGAGATTATAGCCGAAAAGTCTTTCTGATAGAAGTTTTTGCAGAAGCCGAGCTTCTGCAATTTTAAAATGTGATGTAGTTTTGCCATGGCATTTTCACAAAAGTCCAAATCTCTTCCCTAAATTAAAGCTGTTGGCGTGAGAAAAGTGCCCAAGATATGACTGTTAGACGTCAGACTTCTAACAAGATATGATATAATATAACAATGCATCATTCCAAAATTAGTGTTGATGAACATTACCATTTATGTAGCCGAGGTGTCGCCAAACAAAATATCTTTATTGATGACCGAGACTATATTCGTTTTCTATTCTTAATTCTTTATTTTCAATCACCAGTAAATTTATTTAATCTCTCACGTCCCGTCACCTCCTTTGTTAGAAGTCAGACTTTTAACATATCACCAGATATAATCGAACAAATTATTAAACAAAGAATGATTGAATTAAACACTTTTTGCTTAATGCCAAACCACTTTCATTTAATCATCCGTGAAGTTGAAGAAGGTGGAACTGCTAAGTTTATGCAAAGGATTCTGACCGCCTACGCCAAGTATTTCAATACTAAATACCAGCGAACTGGTCACGTTTTTGAAAATCTGTATTACGCGGTACATATTGAAGATAATAATCAACTTCTCTACGTGTCCGCTTATGTCCACAAAAATCCTTTTGATTTGAAGAAAAATTATGAAAACTATCCTTGGTCGAGTTTCTCCGATTATTCCAAAACTAATAAATGGGGCAAATTTCTTAATCCGGAAATTATTTTAGAACAATTCGACGATGAAAAAGATTACGCCAAATGGGTCAGAGAAACGAGCGCTAAAGAACTCGAGGCCGAAATAGAAGAATCCTTACCTGAATTGTTAGAAGTCTGACGTCTAACACTGACTAATCAAATCACCAAATTACCCTCCTCGGACACAGCGAACACGATAACTATTAGTCTTACTGCCGTTGCTAGTGTAGCCATTGACGAAATTGACGCCCCACGCGTCGTCCTCACTGCCCGGGAACTGGTAGGTAGTAGCCGACCAGTAACTGTTGGACTGGGTAGCGGGGAAAGCGGTAACATTGATGGCTGGACTGGCCCGACTGTAACTAACAATCGACTGGAGTTCTTTAACATTAGGCAAGCGCCAGTCAGTTTGGCCACCAGTGGTAACATCGGCCTCGCAGGTAGCCAACGCCGTCGCCCACGGCATCGTGGTTGCGCTACCAGTGCCACAGCTAGCGCCAGAAAGTCCTTCACTGCATTTCTTCCACATCAAGCCGGTGGTGTTGTCGGTGATAGTATTGTTGTTATTATCGGTATAAGAAGGCGCTAGGCCTTTTTGATAATTGGCGTCTTGACCCGCGGTGGTCGTCGCGTTGGAACAAGGATTAATTTCCCAGCCGGTTTCGTTGTAACATTTGGTTTGGCCGGTTATCAGCGTGGCGGCGGGATAAACTGTTCCGGTGAGACCGAAGATATAAGAGCCAGACTTGATATTGGCGGCGGTAAAATTAGCGGAAGAAGTGGAGACGGTTACGGAATTGGCGCCACTGTAATAACCTTGAGGGACGGTGAGGACGAGCGAGGTGCTTTGGGCCGAGGAGGAAGCGACGACAGTATCGCCCGTGGCGACGGGAATGGTGCCGGTAACATTGGCGGCCGTACTGGAACTAAAGGTGGCGGTGGCAAGAACATCGCCAAAACCGGCGTTACCAAGAGCGATAATACCGGTACCGGTAACGCCAAAGATATCGACGCCAGTAGCGATATTGCTCTCCGTTAAGTCGGTATCATTCGCGGTCGCGGTTTTACTGAAATAATAGCCGTCGGGAATACTGAAAGTTTTGGAACCGTTGGCGGCGGAGATATTATCTTTAAGCCGATCGTTGAAAGCGGTCACTAAATCACTAAGAGAATAGAAGGTGGCCGAGACCGAACTCGGGGTGGTAAAATCGGTCGAGGCGGTAACGGCGCCGGTGGTGAGAAGGGTGTAGAGATTGCCAAGAGTGTACATGGTTTTGGCCGCCGCGCCGGGTGGTGTGAGCGTGCCGGCATCAGTGATCGTCGCGCCGACAAAAACAACGATAATCAAAAAAGCGCTGGAAAAAATGGCTAATTTTAATTTTTTATTTATTTTCATATTTATTTATTTTATTCAAATTATTAATTTAATCTATGGTTAATGACTTCAAGACACTAAAGACTGCCACATCAGCCAAAAGCGTTGCCAGATGGTCGGCTTCAACCGGAAATTAGTATGCACACCTTCAGTTGCCATCACTTCTTGCACTGGGCCGGTAACTTTGCCATAACCCGAAGCGGTAATCGTCAGATAATATTTCCCCGCCGGCACCAAGAAAGAATAAGTCCCGCGTTGGTCCGTCACTTGCGGGTTCAGCTGTTTAAATTGAGTCGCCGGCCAAAGTTGGTATTTTTTAGTCGCCGGATTAAACCACCACAGACTGACGGTGGCTTGTGGCAAACGCACTTCGGTATTGCCGATAACGGCATAGACATAACCTTCCGGGTCCACTACGGTGGTCAGACGCAATTCTTTCTTGCCCAAATCAATTCGTTCGTAAGTAATGACGGTAATCACTTCGTAAATACCGGCCACCACCGGCGAGGTGAAAGTCGCGGTGTAGAGTCCATCGCGATTGGGGTCGAGGTAATTAAAACGATCGACGACTAGACGGTTTTCAATTTCTTTTTTTGGTAAATCAAGCGCCGCCAAGCTGGCTAATTGCAAATTCTTCTTTTTCTGTTCTTTGGTCGCCAGTTTGCTATCAAGCACGAGATAACCCACTATTTCCTTAGCGGGGTGGTCGGGTTTGACCGTTAATTCCACTTTCGTGTTAGGTAACAGGGTTAATTTTTGATTGGTGGAACCATCGGCTTTGACCGTGAGTGGTTTTAGCAACTCCAGGTTTTGACTGCGAGCTGACAGTTGGATGACTGGCAGTGATGAAACAATCGGCGAGGTTGGTATTAGTGGTTTAGCGACAACCGGTTTGGGAGTAGCGGGTTTAATTAGGAGCGGCGAATTAAACCAAGTAAATGGATTCCACCAAATGGTTGACGTGGGAGTGACGGCTAAGTTTGACCGATTGCTTCGACTGCCCGAACTGGAACGACCGGTGGAAACCGAGGCTTCTACTGTCCGAGCAGAACTAGGCCGCCAATCGGTCAGCACTTTGTTGTTGCCAGTACCAAAAGTAATCCAGCCGATATTTTCACCGTAGGCCGAGCCGGAAAAGACGCCGTCGGTACCGATAGTAACGCCCGAAAAATCAACCCAACCGACATTCTCGCCCCAACCATAACCGGAGAGCGCGCCACTGGAAGTATTGGTTACGGCGTCGAGCAGAATCCAGCCGATGTTCTCGCCATAAGCCGAACCGGAAAGCGCACTGTCGGTAATCTGAACATTCCCCGCCGTCGAACCGAAATCGACCCAACCAGTATTTTCTCCCCAGGCGTATTTGCTAGTGGTATCAATAGTTCCATTGGTGGTGGAAGCAAAACTAATCTCGGGGTAAAAAATTAAGAAGTTGAAAAAAAGAATAGCGACCAACAAGAAAGCGACAGTGACAACCGATTTTAGACGCTTATCGAGAGAGAGAGAGAGTTAAGAGCATACATAAAATATATGGAAAAGTATAGCAAAGGGAGAGGTTGGAAGGCAAGAAAAAATCTCTCAATAGGAGATTAAAAACAGAGATGCTCATTTGAGCCACCTCCCAGGATCGAACTGGGGACCTATGCTTTACGAAAGCATCGCTCTACCAACTGAGCTAAGGTGGCCTAGGGAGCCGACGGCCGGGATTGAACCGGCGACCTCGTCATTACCAATGACGTGCTCTACCAACTGAGCTACATCGGCTTATCTACCAAAGAACTGTAACGGTAAATGTACTATAATTACTCCGACTTTTCAATCTCGTTTTTGCAAGTAAATGGTGACGGTGCGCCGGCGGAAAGGCACGTTGCGCCCCGCGAAGCCTTGGCGAAGTGGAGGCCGTTTCAAGTGTTTGTGCGATTTTTCAATTTTACGAATCTCGAATTGGGCGGTAAAAAAATCTTCTAATTCATCAATCGTCCAGACATGTTCTTGAATTCCCAACACTGGATGAATATAGGAGTTGGATTCAGTGGCCGGGTGATCGCGAAGCATCCGGCGGGCGTTCAAATCTTCCTCTAATAAAAATGATTTGAAAAAGAGCCAACCGCCGGGTCGCAAGACGCGCCAAATCTCATTGCGTAATTGCTCACGTTCTTGTTGTTTCAAAACATGAGAGCTCATCATATCTAAAACAATATTTACTGAATTATCCGCGAGCGGGATTTTTTCGTTAAGTTGACGGACTTGAAAATCAAGCGAAGCAACCGGAGACTTTTCGAGTGTTCTGGGGATTGTTTCCGAGGAACCGAGAAAAGCCTTCGGTTGCGAAGCTTTTCCGAGGACCTGAAAAAAATTTCCGGCGGTAGTGCGAGCTTGAGCAATCGCTTCGCTTGAAATATCATAACCCACTCCTCGACAGCCAAATTCGCGCGCTAAAAAAATCAAATTGCGACCGTTGCCACAGCCAAGATCCAAAACGAAAGTTTGCGGGTTGAGAAATTCGCGGCCATAATTCCGTTCCTGCCAGCGAGTGAATTTTTCTAAGTCACTCGCTGGTTCCGTGGAAAGCGCGAGGTACGCCGGACGGAGATATTCTTTATTCCAAAAATGTTTAGATTTTTTCATCGGCCACGCGGCGAACTAGTCGTTCAACAATTACCAAAACAATTAAACCCAAAAGCAATCCCACTTCGCCATATTTTAAATAATGTTTGAGGATTCCGAAAGAAGCGCCGAAAAAGTAACCCAAACTGGTAATGACCATTACCCAAACAATATCCGCAATCAAAATAATTTTTAAATAATGCCGGAGGGACATTCGCATCATTCCGGTTCGAACTAAACTCAAATGATGAATCCCATAAGTAAATTTGGAAATTAAAATAAACCAAAAGGGCATATTTTTAATCCGTTCAAAAAATGGCCTGGTCACTTTGTTGGTAATATAATGCAACGGCCTTAAGAAACGCCAAGAATAACGCCCCAACAAATGCCACAGAATATCGCCAATGACGGCGCCAAGGTAAGCGTAAATCAGTAGGCCATCGAGAGAAATCAAACCTTGCGAAGCGGTAAACGCGGCGATAAGTAAAAAGGCCTCCCCTTCAATAAACATCCCCACTAAAATCAAGGGATAAATCCAAGGCCCCAAATTAGCCAAGTAATCGAGAAATAAAAATTCCATCGGTGGCGCGGGCGACCGGACTTGAACCGGCAACCTCTCCCGTGACAGGGGAGTGCTACTAACCAATTGAGCTACGCCCGCATTTTCATAAACCGCTCAAACACAAGCTTTTTTCTCTCAAGAAACAGCTCGCTTGGTTTATTATACATAATTTTATAAAGTTTGAAAGCGTCAGTGTCGGGGGTGGGAATTGAACCCACAACCTCAGCTTTATGAGTGCTGTGCTCTAACCAATTGAGCTACCCCGACATATATTTTGACCTCATCTCTTCAACTAATCCCATCATTCTATGTTTAAGTTCGCCACCGTTACCTATCCTTAACGCTAGTGTACCATAATACTGATCATGATTATCATATCTCTTTTTTGACTTAACTTTCAGAAAGGTCGGATTGCCAAATTGCTTAACTGGTAATTGTAACAAAACAGACCAGAATTTCAACACTTTATTGATTCTGGATTTGTGTATTTCGTTAATAAAAATTCGTGGCATAAATCGTTCTTTAGAGATACCGAATACGGTTTGAAACCATTGATACATAAGCACAATAAGAGCCGGATCAGAATTGATAAATGATAATTTGTGATCTTTTCTACTTCCTTCGGCCCAATAAAGCATTACCCCGGCAATCAACCATTCCCGTTCAGATAATTGTCCTACTAATCTACTGGCTTCTTCGCGATAATGTTTTATTAACCCCATCTTTTTTTCGTGATTTCTTTGACTACCCAACATCCGACCTCTATGGCCAGCTTTAATCATTTTTATTTTCAACGCCTGTTTTTGCTTAACAGATAAAACAATCTCTCTGCACCACAAACTCGATGTACTCTTAGAAACACTCAATCGTCTGGCAATATCGCCGATACTTAAACCTGTTTTTCTTAACTTATGAGCTACAGTTAACTTAATAGATTTAGACATGGTATATATTATACACCAGCGACAGTTCTATCGCCAAACAACTCGTCAAAAACGTCCTTTACGTGGTTGCGGGGCTTGGAATTGCACCAAGGCCTAGAGGTTATGGGCCTCTCGAGTTACTGCTTCTCTACCCCGCAGTGTCTGAAAACAATGGCGAAAGTATATCAGATAATCTCGAACTCTTCAAACACCCGACGATAGCTGGCGATCGCCCGCCGAGCTTCGTTTTCCGTCGGCGTATAGCCGCTTTCGTGAGCGATTCGATTGCGCACTTTATGCCCTTCCCAAGCATCATCAAGGGTCGTGAAATCGCTCGGTTCAATATTTTTAAGTCGCTCCCCCAAACTTTCTCCCGAATAATTCATCGTTTTGACTAAATTATCCAACAGATTATCCGCCTCGATAATCGCCAATTTCCATTCGCTTGGATTTAATGATGACATCTGTGTCAATATTTTTTGCCAAGTTTGATTAACTTCCGGTTTATTTTTTCGCGTCGCTTCTAAAATTTGTTGCAAGGCTAGACGTTCTTCGCGCCGAAGCGCCATGATTTTTACCGTCAGATAAATTACCCAAATAACAAAGGCAAGAGAAATCGGAATGGAAACGAAACGCAACCAAAACCATAATCCCGATAAAGGAGTTAAGAAACCACCATCAATCTCGCCATCAACAAAAAAGTGATAGACTTGATAAAAAAGATATTCCAGATTTAAAGAATAATCACCGCTAGTCATGGTTTAATTTTACACCTCCTCGAGTGACCTGCCAATCATAAACAGTAAATCTTCCCGAAAATGAGGCGCGAAAAATTGCAAACCAAATGGCAAGCCGGCGCTGTCTCGACCGCTTGGCAGTGAAATCGCCGGCACCCCCGCCAAGTTGGCCGGCACGGTAAAAATATCTTCAAGATACATTTGCAGCGGATCAGCCGTTTTTTCTCCGATTGGCCAAGCGGTTGTCGGCGCGGTTGGCAGCGCAATTAAATCAACTTGGGCAAACGTTTTGGCAAACTCCGCTTGGATTAATTGGCGCACCGCCACCGCCCGACCGTAATAAGCGTCATAATAACCGGCCGAGAGCACATAAGTGCCCAACATAATCCGGCGCTTCACTTCGACGCCGAAATTGCGACCGCGCGTTTGCGCATAATCGGCAAACAAAGAATCCCCCGCTTCGTAAGCGCCGTAACGCACGCCATCATAGCGCGCTAAATTGGTCGAAGCTTCCGCCGGCATAATAATGTAATAACAAGCGAGAGCGTACTTAAGACTAGGCAAATTAATAGTCGTGATAGTGTGGCCGACTTGTTCTAACTTCGCGAGCGAAACACGAAAATTGGCCAACACTTCCGGATTGATGCCGGTTATCAAATAATTTTCCGGCACGCCGATGGTTAATTTCTTGGTTCCGTCAACACTCAGTGTTGACGGAAGTTCTGCGCTAGTAGAATCAAGAGCATCCTTTCCTTTGATTATGTTGAACAATAATTCCGCGTCGGCTACTGTCCGGCCAAACGAACCAATCTGATCCAGCGACGAGGCCATCGCCATCACACCGAAACGTGAAACGGCACCGTAAGTCGGCTTCAATCCCACCACACCGCAAAAACTGGCCGGTTGGCGAATCGAACCGCCGGTGTCGGAGCCGAGCGCGCCCAGCGCGAGGCCGGCGGCGACGGCGGCGGCCGAGCCGCCGGAAGAACCACCCGCCACTCGCGTGGAGTCGTGTGGATTTTTCGTCGAACCAAAAGCCGAATTTTCGGTCGAACCGCCCATCGCAAATTCATCCATATTGGTTCGACCCAAGAAAATAGCGCCAGCCGCCTTGAGTCGCTTAATTACCGTCGCGTCATAACTGGCGTGATAATTCTCGAGCATCTTGGAAGCCGCTGAAGCAATTCGTCCGCCAATTAAAATATTGTCTTTAATCGCCAAAGGAATTCCTAAGAGTGGCAAATCCTCCCCCGCTTGGCGCGCCTTGTCGGCCGCACGCGCTTGTTTGAGCGCATCGGCAAAAACTTCGAGATAAGCGTTGAGTTTTGGATTTTCTTGTTCAATTTTAGCCAATAAATCTTGTACCAATTTCTCACTGGAAAGTTCGCCCGCTTTCATCTTCTTTAAAGCTTCAATGATAATCATTTTAGAGAATTTTCTTCACGCGAATATATTGCCCATTCCCGTTTTGCCGGAATTCGACTCCGGTGTTTGCCTCATCCGCTCGCATCACGTTAATTGCCAAGTAGTTCTCGGTTTTTACTTCACCAACTCTTGCTTCTTTCAGCTGCTCAAAATAACCGAGAATATTATCCAGATCTTTAATCAACGACTCTTTCTGCGCGTCGTCCAATGCCAACCGCGCCAAATTGGCCAAATTATCGATATCTTCGCGGCTAATCATAATGATATCCTACACTATTTAAACAGTTTTAGAAATTCCGCTTCGGACAAAACCGCTATCCCTAATTCTTCAGCTTTGGCCAATTTGGCGCCGGGCTCGGCTCCCGCCACCACATAATCGGTTTCCTTGGAAACACTGCCGGAAATTTTACCGCCCGCTTGGCGAATTTTGGCTTTGGCTTCATCGCGAGAAAGTGAAGTCAAGGTGCCGGTCAGAACAAAAATTTTTTCAAACAATACCGAGGTTCGACCTTGCTCGCCCTTAAGGTCGAACCTCGGTGTCTCAATCTGGACTTGCTTCAATAATCTTTCCGCTAATTTTTTATTTTCCCCCTCGCGAAACCAATTAAAAATGGATTGGGCGACCACTTCGCCCACTCCTTCCACGGTTTGCAATTCTTCCACCGTCGCCTCGCGAATTTTTTCCAACTCGCCAAAATGCGTTGCCAAATCCTCCGCCGTTTCCTCGCCCACTTGCGGAATCGAGAGCGAAGCAATAAAACGCGACAAAGTGACGTTCCGCGCTTTGGCAATCGCCGTCAGTAAACTGTCCGCCGACTTTTCGCCAAAGCGCGACAGATTGAGCAAATCCCCTTTCTTGAGCGTAAAAATATCGGCAAAATTTGCCACTAATTGCGCATTCAGCAACAAATCAACCACCTTCGGTCCCAAACCGGTAATATCAAATGCCGTTTTGCCAACGAAATAATGGAACCGTCGGCGCAATTGCGCGCCAGAATTTTTATTCACACAACGATAAGCCGCCTCGCCTGGCAAACGCTCAATTGCCCCGCCACAAGCCGTTAATGTTTTGGGGAAAGAGAAGATTTTTTCTTTTCCGTTGCGCAATTCCGGTAAAATCTTCACAATATCCGGAATAATATCGCCAGCTTTGCGGATAATCACCGTATCACCCACCCGTAAATCGAGTCGCTTAATCTCATCATCGTTATGAAGCGTGGCGCGCGATACCGTTGAACCGTCGAGAAAAACCGGGCGCAACACCGCCACCGGCGTAATCACCCCCGTCCGACCCACTTGTAAAATAATTTCCTCCACTATCGTGGTCGCTTCCTCGGCGCGAAATTTCAGCGCGAGAGCAAATCGCGGCGCTTTGCCGGTATAGCCAAGTCGTTCTTGATCCTCGCGATTATTCACCTTCACCACCACGCCGTCTAAACCGTAATCAAGCGTGTCGCTTTTTCGCTGCCACTTCTGCCAATAAGCCAGCACGGCATCGGCGTTCCGACAAAATTGAAAATGCGAATTAACTTTGAATCCCAGCTCCCGCAATAATTCCAATTCTTCAATCTGCGTTTTTGGCCGGTCATCAAGGACCGTCCTTGATGACCTTGGCGCCAGGTCATAAATGAAATTATCCAGTTTTCTCGCCGCGACGATTTTCGCATCCAATTGGCGAATGGTGCCGGCGGCGGCATTGCGCGGATTAGCGAAGGTCGCTTCGCCATTTTTCTGCCGTTCTTCATTGATTCGCGCGAATTCCGATTTCGATAACCAAATTTCACCCTCGACCACCACGTCCACGGGTCGATTTAAAACCAGCGGCACCGCCCGAATTGTCCGGACATTGGCGGTCACGTCCTCGCCCACTTTGCCATCGCCGCGAGTCGCTGCCGTCACTAGTTTGCCGCTCCGATAAGTGAGCACAATTTTGAAACCGTCAATTTTCAATTCGGTCACATAACTTGATTCTTGTCCCAAACCATTTTTAATTCGCTGGTCAAACGCCATCAGGTCTTCCGCCGTAAACCCATCATTAAAAGACCATTGCGGCACTTGGTGAGTAACTTTGCCAAATTTGGCGAGCGACTCTCCGGAAACTCGTTGACTGGGCGAATCCGCCGTAAGCAAATCGGGAAATTCCGTTTCTAATCGCACCAACTCTTCTTCAAGCGCGTCGTAAGCCTCGTCGGAAATTTCCGGCGCGTCCAAAACGTGATACTGATAACGATAATGATTGAGAAGTTCTCGCAGTTTAGCTAAGCGTTCCTGCGCAACTGATTTGTCTATCATAATATTTAACCATTAATCACCGTCTGAATCGTTCGTTGAACCGCGCGGTTGAGATCCGTCGGAATACAATCACCCGCGCCAGCCGCGGCCAAATTATAACCATCAACCGTGATAATGGTTTCTCGATTATCCGTATCTTTACTCTTTGTTACCACGACATTGGCGCAAGCTTTACGAGTGGGATTAGTAGGGTCGGGAATTAATCTTAATTGGAAAGAACTTTTTCTCAACCCTGGCGAACTACCAATATCTTCCTGCGAAACGGTTGGTGTAATATCGGCGCAAGTTAAAAGAGTATTATCAGTGGGAGCTGGTGGTTTTAAAGCCGTGGTAAATGAATCAGTATCAAGGTCATAGGTGGATTGATAATAACCAAACGGCCTCTGGAGAGCATCTCGCTCATCGGAATTCCAATACAAAGCGCAATTGCGAGCGCTATCAGCCACCGCGAAAGCGATTTCCGATTCGCGCGCCAACGAAGAAAGCACCAATTGCCGATAAGTGATATTAAAAATTCCCAAACTGACGGTGAGGACAAGACTCACTAATAAGACCGCAAACAAGATGACTACTCCCCGCTTTGATTGTTTCGAATTATTTATCATAGAGATATTCGGAAAGAGTAAATTTCTTCGTCACGGTTTTATTCAGCCAAGTCATCGTTACAACTACTTTCAATTCATCGGTGGTCGGTTTAGAGAAAGTAATTTGCCGCAAAAACGGACCGGAGTTGCTTTGCTCATAAAATCCATTAACGGAATTATTTAAATAACAGCCGGTGACAAAAGGACAGCCACTTATATCGACAATTCCTTCCATCGCCGAGACACTAACCGTTTTGATTTCCCCGTCAGAATCCACTGCGCCATCATCCCAGATATTGTAAAAGACATCGCCACCCGCTTCCGTAACAGCCGCAATATCCATCACATTGGTATTGCGCACATTGACAATTGTCTCAATCGCTTCTTGGGCCAGGAGATTCGCCGTTAATTGATTTTGAGCGAAAAGACCATCACTGATGCCTCGCGCCGCCAACGACAAAGGGCCAATCACGCCGATAATCAAAATTGTGACGGCGACTAGAGTTTCTATTAGAGTGAAGCCGGTTTTTTTCATAATTTAAATTCGTTCGGACACGACCGTTTGTAATTGAAACTTCGTTTCCATTCCCTGACCCAATACCGCTTTGCCGGCAATGGTAAAGAAGACCCGAGGTATCGCGGTTGAACCGGTGTCATAATTAAGCACATAAAATCTCAGATTCTCAATCACTAGATTATCAATTGTAATCGGGACAAAATCGTTCATACTTGAATCGGATTCCCAATACCAAATTTTTTCAGATTGAAACTTATAAATAATCGAATGAGTCGTCCCCGATTTCGGCGACTTAAAAGCGATCGCCGGACCACCGCCCCCACCTTCAATAAATCCGCAATCAGCGCCAACATCATAAGTATAACTAGCAGGATTACCGGTCGGCAAACTCATCAAACAATGATAAGTGCCGCCTTGCTGAAGATTGAACGAAATAGAATTCAAAGCAAAGTGAAGATTGTCAATCACGGTTTTCATCGCCTGCGCTTTTTTATTCACCCGATCGGCAGTAATGAAAGCTTGAACCACAATCAGAGCGATGATGGCAAAAATCGAAATCGCCACCATAATCTCGACTAAAGTGAAACCTTTCTTTTTGTTCTGATTTTTGTTCTTGGTCATGTTAATTAAGCTCCGATTCCACATAAATGTGACCGGTGCGCCAAATATCAATATATCTTTTCTCCATGGTTACTGGGTCTTCAACGGTAATCTTAGCGTAGCTGTAATCAGCATTATGGCACCCACTAGCTTCACCATCATTTTTACCAATCATATATTTGGCATTGGGGGTTGGTCGAGGAAAAGTAATTTGTAAACCCAAATCACCTTGAGCGGGATTACACCCTTCGGTAATGCTTTCTTCGATGCCGGAGGAATAAACACCCTTGATATCGGAAATAAAAGCACCACCGTAAAGATTGAATTGTTCAATACAACCCTGAGTTTTATCGCAATTATCAGACATGGCGTCATAATACCCATCTTTGTCTATATCTTTATCACCAAAAATAAAGAAAAAATTTGCTCCCTTTTTAGCATAAACACCGTACGAAGGAAACTTATTTTCTCCAGTAACTACCGTTCCCTCGTATCGTCGAGTGGCCGTGCCATAGACTTGCGCTTGGCGGATAATCAAGGACATTTCGCGAGCTAATAAATCGAGGGAAGATTTACGGGTAAAACCTTTGAAATTACCGAGAACAATACCGGTGGTGATTAAGAAAATCGCCACCACCACGATCATTTCAATCAAAGTGAAACCTCGGTTTTTTTTAAAAGGGTAAGACATTGAGGTTCAAAAAAACAATTAGCGCCAAACCAAGAATCAGAAACGGCGCAAAAGGTAGTTCGCTCTTCATTGTAACGTATCCGTAACGCGCGGACAATCGGGAAATGATAATCAGGCCCACACCCACCACGGCGCCGGTCCAAAAAGCTAGAATCACGGCCGAAATTCCGGCCAGCGGTCCGAGCAAAAAACCGATTCCCAACGCTAATTTCCCGTCGGCAAAACCGAGCCAGCGCCCGCGCGAAATTAACCAAAGCAACCAGAAAAAAGCGGCCAAACCGGCACCGGCTAAAAGATGACTAATTATAACACGACCAAAACTGTCAAGGTTAAACCTTGACAGTAAAATTGTGTTAATTAAGGCCAAAGTGATGAAACTGTAGACAAAAGCGTCGGGAATGATGAGATGACGCCAATCGTAAGCGACAATCACCACCAAACACAAAACAATCGCCAAATAAATTAATCTGGAAACCGGCGGTAACGACAATTGCCAGACCAGAAAAAACGATAGCGCTGTCGCCAATTCCACCACCGGATATTGCCAGGAAATTTTACTGCCGCAACCGCGACACTTGCCTCCCTGAAAAACAAAACTGAACAGCGGAATTAATTCGTACCAACGGAGCATTTTGCCGCAAGCGAGACATTGCGACCGACCGCCAATCGACCTGCCGGTATTATAACGATAAATCACCACGTTCAAAAAACTGCCAAAAATCAAACCGAGAATAAAAATTAAAAGTGAATCAAAAGGCGTAATCACTCAATTATTGTAACATAAATACCAAAATTCCAACTTAAGAAGCGGGACAACGATAAGAAGGAGTGAATGGCGGAGCGCTTGTCCGATCACCAGAAAAACCATTACTGTCAGCGCAGAAATAGGGACCGCCGGGAATACCGCCAGGCATCTCATCAAACCAAGCGGACCAATAGCTGACGACATCATCGGTCACTTCAGAAATAGCGCAATTTAAAGCAAAGCCGCTTTCGGTTACTCCTTTGGCCATACTGACTACCGCTGGAGAAGGTGAAGCGCCGGTGGTTGGGACGACTCCACCAACACAAAAGGCCGCGGGATAACGTCCCTTATTGTTAGCCAAATTGGCCATCTCCGAACGCAAAGACGCCAAATTGCCCTTAGCCGCAGCTAAATTGGCTTTGTCGGTCGCGCCGCTTAAACCAATCAAAATAATCCCCGCCAAGATAGCGATGATAGCAATAACCACTAGAAGTTCAACTAAAGTAAAAGCTCGATTATAATACTTTAATCCCATAGTAATTATATTGTATAACTATTGGTTGTTTTTTCCAAAACACACTCTGGACAAATCGGCTTAATAATAAAAACTACCCTAGAGTAAACAAAAAAACTTAGCGTTGCCAACCCGCCACTGGTAATAAATTGACTGACCAAATAGTTAAGGTCGAATCCGTCAACTAAAAGATACATCAAGCCGATATTCAGACCGAGATATAACAACATCCAAATCAAATAAAGCAAGAACTGTTTATGAGTGGGGTGATGATTTTGATGATGATTGAAGGTCCAAAACTTTTGCAACATAAAACCAACCAAAATCGAAACAAAAAAAGAAACGGTGGCCGAAGTCAGATACCACCAACCAAACCAATCGGTTAAGATGTAAAGGACAGAAAGATTGACCACCGCGGCCAAACCACCGGAAATGAGGAAGCGAATCAATTTCATCCTTCTTATATTAACAAATAAAAATTACCAATGATAATTTAACAATTAATTAACTTGATAAATAAAATATGGCGATTCACGACTTTCAAAAACCTTTTTGAAACGATCACTGTTGTCTAAAAGCGAATTCAAACGCACATAACCTCGAGAGGACACAATATAAGGCGACTTCAGTTGGTGTAATAAATATTCTGCCACAGCGCTACCTTCCGCCGCATACCAAACCTTAGCGGTTTTTTCTTGTCGAAAAGCAAGGCGTTGCGCTTGTTCCTTGATTGGACAACTTTCTTCTTCGCAAACAAAACCGTTACGAGCAATATGATCCTGCCCCCAATAAAATTTCGGATTGTAGACATACGAGAAACGCGGCTCCAAGCCGGTTAAATAATTATTCTTTGGACTGTGGTAATAAAGTTGAGGAAACCAACTCCAATTGGGATTAAAAACGACATCTCCCGGTTGTGTGTGTTCGCGCAACCATTGGCCAACTAGAGCAAATTCATCAACCCTTGAACCTTGAGAAATCATTTGCTGCAAAAAAAGTAAATTTGTCGCGGACAAATAACCCAAAACGATAAACACCCCCACCAAAAGACCTTTCCGAACCATCCGATCGATCGTCACAAATCTAAAAATAGAATCAAAAGCTAACGCCAAATACAAACCAACCAGAAAAACGAGGTAGTCGCCAAATCGAGAGCTAACCAAGACGGTACTCAAGAAGAAACCGATAGAAAGAAAGAAAAGGGTTGATTGTAAATGTTGACGCTCTGGGGATTGATTTATTAAATATTGCGAGCCGGAAATGCGATTTAGACGAAACAGCCAGTAACGATAAATCTCAACTCCAACCGCAGTCAACAAGGCGATGATAATCAGAGGATGGGCTTGAAGAAAGTTAAAAAAATCAACCGGATACAGTTCGCCGCCTTCAGGTAAAATTATTTTCTTCCCAATAATCGTTTCCCAGTAAATGCCAAAGACTGTGTCATGAATATAAGACAAAATACCAGGGGCAAAAAGGTAAGAAGAGCCGACCGCAATAATCGTTCCGATTAAAGAGGAAACAACATTTTTCCAGCTACCAACGGCCCGATGAAATTTTTCAAAGAGAAAATAAATTAAACTAACCACTAAAGGTAAAAAGAAAGTGGCACTATGCCAATAGAAGTAGAACAAACTGACTAGAAAAACGCTAAAATATTTTTTTCGATAAAGAAAAACCAGCAGTAGAATTAAGAGCGTCGGCGCCAAAGCATAAGGACGGGAGAGAAAAAAACGCCAAATTGAAGCAAAACTGGTTAAAGCGAAAATAACCAAGGTGGCGACAAATGGATAGCGCACCCCGACTTTGCCAATCGCCCAATATAACGCCGTGAAGGCCAGTGCTGCCGCCAATACTGCGTAAAGCTTAATCCCCAAAAAAAGAGGTTGAATATAAGTGAAAGGGATAATTATCAAATAGAAAAGAAAATTATAATAGACAAAATATTCATTACCCTGAGCCATTTTGGACAAATAAATAGATTTGAAATTACGGAAAGAATCAAGAAAACCATTCTCTCTCATTTCCAAAGCAAACCGAAAATGAAAATAATGATCATCGCCGCTAGATAAAGTGTTAACGGAAAAGTAAACTAGAGCAAATGCGACAAAAAACATCGTAAAAACCAAAAGGACTTTCAGGTAGGGTTTCTCGGTAAAAAATAAATGGATAATTTCTAATAAACAACGAACCCCATGTTTCCAGTTTATTTTTTTACCTTCAACTACGGAACGAGGGGTATAAGTAATCGGGATTTCAACAATTTTTTCGTTTTTTACCAAATCACGAGAAAGCTGAACCACGTCAAAAACGAAATCATTGGCCGACAAAGTTGCCGCCTCAACCGCCAGTGAGCGCGGAAAAATCTTATAACAAGTCGCCAAATCAGTCAGACGAGTCTTGAAACACCAATTAAATAATTTGGTAACCAATAAACCGCCATAAAAATAAAAGCGACTAAACGGCACCACATTTTTTCCTAAAACTCGAGAACCAAATACTATTTTTGCTCGACCTGTATTAATCGGTTCGAGAAGACGCGAATAATCAACTGGATCATATTCCAAATCAGCGTCTTGAATCAAGACATAATCACCAGTAGCAGCCCGGAAACCATCCTTAAGCGCCGCACCCTTTCCGCCGTTTTCTTTACGTAAAATCAGACTATCGATGCCACTTAAATTTTTGAGTACTTCCCCGGTTCCATCACGAGAACCGTCATCCACCACCACCACTTCGCGATCCCAACTTGTGGGCAAAGAAACCGCCCGAACTCGGGCAATAACTTTAGCAATAGTCCCGGCCTCGTTATAGACCGGAATAACGATAGAAAGGCGGCGCATTGTTGGTAAAGCAATAAATAATACGCTATGCTAACATTGCTCAACTGGATAAGCAATGAGAACTGAATCATTCATCGCCGAATCTTTTATCGATAAACTACTTTATCGCTGGCGCTCCAGTAAAGCTCAACCTTATATCAAATCGGAAATAATTGTGGTTGATTTGGGTTGCGGCACCAACGCCACTTTCCTCAAAAAAATCGAATCAAAAATTAAAGCTGGATTCGGTTTTGATTTAAATACCGACCCCACTAGCTCGTCAGCTAAAATTAAAGTGCAATCATGCGATCTTAACCGACCAATTGATTTTCCCGACCACTTAACCGATATTGTTGTTTCCTTCGCCACCCTTGAACACCTCCATGATTATCAAACCTATATCACCGAGATGAGCCGGATTTTGAGACCCGAGGGCATCGCCATCCTAACAACGCCGGCAACCATTGCCGATCCAATTTTAAAAATTCTCAGTTTTCTCCGTTTAATTGACAGTCGAGAAATTAAAGACCATAAAAAATACTTTACAAAAAACGAACTAGAAGAATTATTCCGAAAAGCGGGATTCCAGAACATTGAGGTCAAATCGTTCCAATTAGGTTTCAACCAATTGGTAATTGCGCAAAAATAAACACCTACACGCAACAAAAAACCGCCCGAAAGCGGAGTTTTGTTATTTTATAATTACCTAAACAAACCTACAATGTCGTGCCAAGACAACTGTTAACGGCGTTACTGTTTCCGGCATAATTACCGCCAAGATTATTGTAATTAGCCACAACTGCAGAACCAGAATAGCCAGTTGAGTCAACACAATAATAACCAGGAGACAACTCTTGCGTGTTGACGCCAACAGTCCAAGCGCTACCGCCCGATTTGAGGGCACATTTGATATTGGCAGTGGCAATTCCCTGGGAACTGACGGCAGTAAGCAACGCGGTCAAATCACCAGTGTTAGTACCGTTACACAAGGTAGCTGAATAAGTACCGGCAGTGCCAACACCCATTTCCGCCGATGATCGCATCGAGGTCAAGGAACCTTGAGCCGAAGCTAATTTAGCCTTGTTTCTCGCCGTACCCAAACTTGTCAGCACAATACCCGCCAAGATACCGATGATGGCGATAACCACCAAGAGCTCAATGAGGGTAAAACCTCTCTTAAAACTTTTCATTATTATTTGCAAATAATTTCCGAACGTTAATAATCTTTTCGACCAACTTTATTATAAAGTTGTGATAAGTCTAATTATACCTCGTCCTCAAAACAAGGCAAATGGGGTGGGGATAAGCCAATAGCGCTAGAACCCGCTCGCCATATTGTAGATTGGCATCATCACCGAAACCAGGAGGAAACCAACACCCAAACCTAAGAAGACAATCATCAACGGTTCAATTAAGCCAACGAGCGTATCCACCGCGTTGTACACTTCCCGCTGATAGAAGCGCGACAAGTTGTCGAGAATGAAACCAAGCTTGCCGGTCTCTTCGCCCACCTTGAGCATTTGAATCATAATCGTCGGAATCTCCGGATACTTATACATAATCGTCGACATCGGCGTCCCCGACTTCACCGCATCGCCCGCTTCTTTCAAAATTTTCTTGTAAATGGAGTTCTCAATCACGTCCGCCGTCACTTCAATCGCTCGCACCATCGAGACGCCGGAAGTCAATAACGTGCTTAAGTTATCGGAGATGCGCGACAAGTAAAGTTTCTGATAAAGGTCTTTGATATAAGGCACCGAGAGTTGGAATTCCGACCAGGACCTTTTTCCGGCTTCAGTTCGCAGGTAACGAAAAACTAGATAAACCAGCACGCAGAAAACCAACAAAAGCAAGATGCCGTAATTGACGAGAAAATCACTGAGGCCGATAACGATTTTGGTATAAATCGGCAGTTCTTGGCCCATCTCTTTAATGATGGTGCTTAATTTGGGAATAATAAAAACCAACATCAAAATCATCACCACAATAAACGAGAAAATGATAAAAGCGGGATAAATCAAAGCGTTTTTGGCTTTACTCATCAAGGCGTAAGAGCGCTCGAGATAGGCGGCCAAGTAATTAAAAACTTCCGATAAACGACCGGATTCTTCGCCTGATTTGACCATGTTGACGTAAAAATTCGAGAACACTTCCGGGTGCTTGGACAAAGCTTCGGAAATTAAAACCCCGCTATTGAGGTCATCGCCGACTTGGGTCAACACTTTCCGCAAATGGGGTGTTCCCGCCTCGCTGGCCAATAATTTGAACGAAGCGAGCGCCGAGACTTTGGCTTCAAACAAGGTGGCAATTTGACGCGAGAGAAAAACGATGTCCTTGGTTTTAACTCCCCGCCAGGCCATTAGCCGATCGATAAACGCCACATCCTCTTGCGACTTGATGTCCAAAATCACCAACCCGTGGCGTTGGAGCGAACTAATGGCCAAGTCGACATTGGGCGCTTCGATATTACCCTCCTCCGGATTACCATTTTTGGTCTTGGCTTTGTAGTGAAAAATCATGATTGATTATTAGAGAAGCCGGTCGAGCGAGCGAGGGTTAAGCGAGTAACGATAAGCCACCTCTTGAGCGATTTCCCCGCGACGAACCAAGTCGGCCAGATTGTGATTGAGGTGAACCATTCCCGACTCAATGCCGGTTTCAATCACCACTTCAATCTCAGCGGTCCGAGCCTCGCGAATCAAGTTGGACACCGCGTTGTTGTTAATCAATAATTCGTAAGCCGGAATCACCCCGCCGGAAACTCGCGGAATCAAACGTTGCGAAAAAACACCCAATAAACTGCCGGCCAATTGGATGCGAATCTGATTTTGCTGGTTGGCCGGAAACGAGTCAATAATCCGATCAATGGTTTGCGAGGCGCTATTAGTGTGCAAAGTAGAAAAAATCAAGTGGCCGGTCTCGGCGGCCGTAACCGCCGTCGCCATCGTTTCCGGACTGCGCATTTCGCCAATCATTGCCACGTTGACGTCCTCGCGAAACATCGCCTTGAGCGCTTGCGGAAAATCGGTCGTATCGAAGCGAATTTCTCGCTGGTCGATAATCGATTTGACGTTATTAAAAACATATTCAATCGGGTCCTCAATCGTTAAGATGTGTTCGGCGCGTTCTTCGTTGACCATCTGCATCAACGCCGCCAAAGTGGTTGATTTACCTTGACCCACCGGTCCGACAACTAAAAAGAAACCTTGTTCTCGCCGAGCAAAGTCGGCCAATTGAGCCGGCAAATTAAGCTCCGCCAAGGTTTTAATCTTCTGCGAAATCAACCGAAAAGCCGCCCCCACATAACCCCGCTGAAAAAAAACATTGCCGCGAAAACGATTACCATCCGCGGTGGCAAAAGCGAAATCCAAATCTTTGTTTTGGAAAAAAAGCGCTTTATTCTCCGGAGTAAGAATCTCGGACACCAAACCAATGGCGTCTTCGGCGGTCAGTGGCGCGACTTTAACGATTGGAATCAAATCTCCGGACACGCGAATCGTGGGATGACGGCCAACCGTTAAATGCAAATCCGACGCGCCTTCGCGAGCGACAATGGCGATTAATTCATCGAGCTGGTGACGATAATCAGACATAGTGTTTTTTCTTAGAAATATCTATTACTTTGGCTACCACCTCCGAGGGGGTCGTCGCCGCTTTAATAATGTAACCATCGACACCCAAATTCAAACCTCGATCAATATCTTCTTTTTGGCCCAAATTAGACAGGATGATAATCACGCTTTCTCGACTAATTCCCCGTTCGCGCAACTTCTCGATTAATTGAAAACCGTCAATTTTAGGCATCAACAAATCAACTAAAAAAATATCCGGTCGCAAGCTATTGTCTATTTTCTCGAGCGCCACTTCGCTACCCAACGCCGTGTCCACACCAAACCCCTGCTCGGTAAATTTGATTGAGTACATATCGAGCAAAAACTTATCATCATCAACGATTAGAATTTTATGAGACTTAAGATCAGCCATAGACTATTATTATACTAAAGTTTCGCCACTTCTTCAAAAGCAATCTTGCCTTCAAACGCTTTGAGCAAGGCATCTTCCTTCATTGACATAAAACCTTTCGTCCGCGCCAACTTGTAGACTTCATCTTCCGTCGGCTGGCCCTCAATAATCAATCGTTCAAAATCGCTGTCCATCTCGATCATTTCGTAAACGGCCAAGCGACCACGCAAACCACTGGGACAAGTGGGCGCGCTCTTGGGACTATAAACTTGGGTCGGCAAAACAATTTTCCGTTTAACTTCCGGCGGCATCTCGGCCATATATTTGTCCACCATTACTTTAGTCGTTCCTTCGAGCGACACGACCTCTTTGGATTCCTCGCATAAAGTCGGCACCAAACGTTGAGCGATGGCCAAAATCAGCGTCGCGGCAATTAAATACGGTTCCACGCCCATATCAATCAGCCGCGGCACCACGCCAGCGGTGTTGTTGGTGTGCAGAGTCGAGAAGACCAAGTGACCGGTCAAAGCCGCTTGCACGGCCAGCTTGGCCGTCTCGCTATCGCGAATTTCCCCAACCATAATAATGTCCGGGTCTTGACGCAAAATGCTCCGCAAACCATTGGCAAAAGTGTAACGAATCTCTGGTCGAACCTGCGACTGGCTAACCCCTTCGATACTGTATTCCACCGGGTCTTCCAAACTGACCACGTTATATTGGTCGCGATCAACTTCGCGCAACATCGCGTAAAGACTAGAAGTTTTACCGGAACCGGTCGGACCGGTAATCAGAATCATGCCGTAAGGTCGATCAATTCCTTTTTTGACTCGCGCCATATTTTCTGGAGACAAAAGGAGTGATTCCAAAGTCAGTTGCGTCTTCTCCGGGTCAAGAATACGAATCACCACCTTCTCGCCGTAATAAGTCGGCATCGTCGAGACGCGGAAATCAATCTTGCGACCCTCAATCCGCGCCGAGAAACGACCGTCTTGCGGTTTACGCCGCTCGTCCAGCTTCATGTTGGTCAGAATCTTAATGCGCGCCACCACCGCGTCGTGAACCGTCGGCGGCAAAAACAAACTGGCGTAGAGAATGCCGTCAACGCGGAAACGCACCTTCACCCGCTCCGGCCCCGGTTCAATGTGAATGTCGGAAGCGTTGCCGGAACAAGCGTGCTGAAGAATAACGGCCACGATTTTAGTCACCGGCGCGTCTTCGACAATCTTCACGTCCTGTGATTTCTCCAGCGATTTGGCAATTTGTTTAGTGCTTTCGTCTTCTTTTTGAATTTCCAAATCGAGGTCGGAAAGCGCTTTACCGACCTGACTGGTCAAACCCTCATAGCTTTGGATTACTTGGTCGAATTCTCCTTGAGTAACGGAAAAAATTTTAAACGGCAAGCCGCTTTTGGAAGCGATAAATTGGAGCGCGTCACGAGTCTCGATGTTGTTGGGGTCGAGCATCCCCACTTCCAACACGCCGTCACGCACCCGCAGCGGCACCAATTGATAATAAAGGGCGGCGCTCTTGGGCACGTACTGTAAAATTTCCGCCGGTATTTTTTGTCCCGACTCTAGGACCGCGGCTGGGATATCCACAATCGGTTGATCCATGCTTCTGACGGGATCCATATTAAAATTACTTCTTAGTCGAGGTGGCATTAGCGGCCGTAGTGGTCGCCACCACCGGTTCGACCGCTACCCCGCCACCCACGCCAATTGGCGCAAAGGGGTTAGCTCGGCCCGGGATTTGCGGTTTAAGGTCAGTGCTAAAATCTTCCAAACCGTTGATTAAAGTCAAGACTCGGGGTAAATCATTCAAATCAATCGCCTCAAGACTGGAGAGTAAGACCACAAAATCGTCGGCGGAAGCTTGGTCGGTTTCGCCACTAATCCCGGCCGGAGCTAAACTAAGCAAGCCGGCGGGAGCGGTTGGCGTCGAAGCAAAAAAGAACCGATAACCCAAAAAGGCCACGACGATAATGATAATTATCAGGGAAAATTTAACGATTGCGCTTTTGCCGTTCATATTTATTTCAACCAATAAGTTTTAATTTCGACATTATAGGTATAGAGGTCGACGGGTTTACCGGTCGTGTCTTGACCTTGGCCGGAACTAAAGCCGGTCGCCTCCACGTCCGCCAAACGCAGACTCCGCGCCAAATCCGACAAGAAAGACTGGAAATTGAGGTAGGGACCGGTAACGGAAAAGCCCAGAGTCATCGCTTGCGTGCCGCCCGCCCCGCCGCCGGACGAATCAATCACGCTATTTTCTTCTTGGCCCTCGGCGATCTTAATTCTGATTCCTTTAATACTCATCCCCGAACGCTTGGCGATATTATTGACATCGATAATCAATCTGACGTTATCAATGCTGTCCGGTAAAAACTTGTTCAATTTATCCAGGTCATTCGGGTCGATATTGCGAAAAGTGGTTAACAGACCATCCTGAACTTGGCGCAATTTTTTGGCGTTATCGAGAGCTTGATTGAGTTGGGCTTTTTCCACCTTGAGCGCGTCGATCTCCCCGAGCATTGGTTGAGTGAATTTGAAAAATCCACCAACGGCGGCGGCAATAAATAATAATGGTAGAATTAAGCGAATCATGGAGTAATGGGGGTGGTGGCGAGAACCAGGTCCGGATTAATGACTAAAGTTAATTTGAATTTGACTTTCTCCTTTTGGTCTTGGTCCAAATCAGAAAACATAAACTCTTCCAGCTGATTATTGCGTTTTGCCTCGGTAAACACTTGGCTCTGAACCGCGATGCTCTCAAAGTCCAGCGCCTGGCCGTCTAACGTGATATTTTTGGGCGCGTAAGCAAAACTGGTATAACCGACGGTCGGCAAAGTGCTGTTTTCCAAAAGTTTAAAGACGCGTAATAAATCTTTGTGTTGCTCGACTAACTTGCCCACGGCATCCAATTTCTTATCCAGACGCTCCAACGCTTGAATGGTTAGCTGGTCGATATTGTTTCGCTCACGCTCGACGGTCGCTTTCAGTCCGCAACGTTGAACGCCATCGCCACTGGCGTCGCAGGGCGCGTTAATCTCGTTATAAATCAAAGATTTGTAGAGCAGTGTGCCGCCGAAAATAATCGTCGAGATTAAAAGAATCATCAACGAGATGACGAACAGCAAACCAACCGCGCTGGCAGTCGACTCGGTGGGACGCTCGAATGTGCTCTTGGGAATGAATGATGAATCTGATTGAAAAGACGCGGCCATGTTAATTTTATTATATCATAAATTAATCCAAACTTTGCAAGTGGCGAAGCGCTAAACCGATCGCGACCGCAAAACCCGGTCCCGCCTCGTTCAAAACTTCTTCCAAAAATGCCGGCGCCTCCACTTTGCTGAACGGCCGACCCAATTCCACCGGCATTTCAAAATTCTTTCCCGCCACTTCAATTAAGCCGCGAAGCAAGGCGCCGCCGCCGATAAACATTATCTTCTGCACCGCGCGGTGATGCTTCTGTTGATAATCCGCAATCACCTTGTTCGCTTCGGTGAAAATAAATTCAACCAAACTGCTGATGGTGGTGGAAATATCTTGACCGTCGAATTGTTCCACCAAACCGACTTTGCGTTTAATTTCCTCCGCTTTGGCAAAATCCAAACCCAAGGACCGGCTGATGGCCATGGTAATGTCTTGCGACCCTTTGGGAATCGTGTGCGAGAGGCGAACAATCCCGTAATCCACCACCACCATTTTGGTACTGCCGGCGCCGACATCGAGAATCGCCGTCGGGGTCATCTCGCCGCCGAAAACCGAACGTAACGCGCTAAAGGTTTCAATTTCAAAAAAGGCTGGATTGATACTGACCATCCTGGCCAATTCTTGGTACTGATTAATGATGGTATTGTGAATCGCGACGACTAACGCCTCGAGTTTTTCTTGATTATTGGTTTGCGGATTAATATCCTGACTGGGAATCACCCACCAATCGAGTGCCACTTCCGAAATCGGCACGGGAATATATTTTCGCGCCTCCAGTGGAATTACTTTGGCTAACATATTCTCACTCACTCGCGGAATCTCAATGATCAACAGCAAACTCGAACTTAGCGGGATGGCCATCGAGCCGAGATTGGTCGAGACATTCGCTTCGGTGAAAAGGTCGCGCAAGAGTTCGCTGGTCTTATCAATCGGCAAGGTCGCTGCTTGACCAACCGAAAGACCCCGATAAGGTCCGGTGGAAATTTCGCCGTAAGTTTCGAGGATCACTTTGCCTTTCTCCTTGCGTAATTGCACCACTTTCACCGACGAAGCGCCGATATCAAGACCAACCACGCTTTGATTGCGCTTCTGCCAAAACGCCAACGAAGAAAAGTTTAAAAAATTTTCAAGCGGATTAACCATGGAGCAACAATTTAATGCTTTTAGTATATCATAAGGAAATGTTATCCACACTGGTTAACGAGTTGGCTAACTTGCTTTTCCCCACTCACTGCGTCGGTTGCGAAACTCCGGCTACTTATTGTTGCGACACTTGTTTGCAAAAATTACCGGACGCTCCCGCCAGTCCCGATCGCACGATTCTTGCTCTCTTCGATTATCGCGACCGGCGAGTAAAAAGATTAATTTGGCTCCTTAAATATCGTGGCGGTCGCGCTGTGGCCAAAATTTTGGCCGACGCGCTTTACGATCGAGTTCTGGATGAGGTGGTGGAGATTGAAATGTTTCAGCCGACGGGCGACCCGTGGCTCCTGATTCCCATTCCCCTCTCGCCCCAGAAACGTCGTCATCGCGGTTTCAATCAAACCGAAGAAATCGCCAAACATCTTTTGCGCCGCAACTCCCGCAACTTCGAACGCGGCCAGTCGAAGGGCCTGGCAAGTTTTGACCTCTTGAAACGAGTCCGTGATGAACGCAGTCAGATGTCGATTAAAGAGCGCGCCGAACGCTGGGCCAATATCGAGGACGCTTTTCAAGTGACTGATAGCCAGGCCGTGGCCGGTCGCCACATTCTATTAATAGACGACGTCACCACCACCGGCGCCACTCTTTCCGAAGCCCGCCGCGTGCTGCACGCGGCGGGCGCGCGCCAAGTCTTCGCGGTGGCGGTAGCGCATGGATAGATAAAAGAATCCCCGCAATTGCGGGGATTCTTTTCGAGGGTGTGCCGTTCGTTCGCTATCCCACCTTAGCCAATCGGCATCTCCTGTTTTTCAAACACTTCTCAGGTGATCAAACTCTAACAACTAGGTCACTTTTTCGAAGTACCCTTATACTCTCACTTTACATTTCCAGTTTGGGAAATTATCGCCCTTTTGACGATTATTCTCCCACTGAAGCAGCTGTAAGTTATCGATGTTATCAGAACCACCCAGGGAAACTGGCTTAATGTGATCTATTTCCCATCCCCAATCCTTAGTCTTACCATACTCGGAACGTTGCATACTGGCACCACACCTATCTTTCCGAAAACTAGGACATCGGGACCCAATTGTCCCCTTTCTCCACACGGCCTCAATCGTCGATTCATCGAAGGATGAGCCATCTCGCTTCATACTATAATTTTTTGCCATATATTTTGTCTTGATATTTTTTTATCTCGTCGACACTATGGCCATTAGACCACCGAGACACCTTAAGATTAAAGCTCGGCATTAAATCAGTCAACGCTGTCAAAAGTTAATATCCTGTGGATAACTTTCTGTACTTCTTTGACAGACCTACTATAATATTAATATGCACTCGACACAAGAAAAATTATTGAAAGTTATCGATCAAAAGAACATTGGGAACCTCACATTACGCCAAATTGGCGAGATTTTAGACGAAAAGCTCCCCCAAAAAATTAAACACCACCTTTCCCAACTAGAACGAAAGGGTTTTATTATAATTGATAGAAAAAACAAAAACATTACAAGGATCAGCAATAAAGCAAAAGCAGGAAACATTTTTGTCTCGATTCCGATAGTTGGTTCCGCTAATTGTGGGCCAGCCGCAATTTATGCTGACCAAAATATCGAAGGTTACTTAAAAATATCTAAACGACTCGCCTCAAACAAAAAAAGCGTGTTCGCATTAAAAGCAGATGGCAATTCTTTGAATAAAGCCAACATCGAAGGGAAAAACGTGGAGAGTGGCGACTTTGTGATAGTAGATAGTGAGAATATATCTCCACGCGATGGTGACTATGTTGTATCTGTAATTGATGGTGTGGCAAATATAAAAAAGTATCGCTTAGACAAAAACAACTCTAGAATTGCTTTACTTTCGGAGTCAACGCAGGAATATTCCCCAATCTTCATCCACGAAGATGATGATTTCAGAATCAGTGGCAAAGTTATTGACGTAGTCAAAAACATAAATTAATAAAATTTGATATAATTAATACATGAAAAATAATCTGCCTCTAAACAGTGTTCTACATGGAGATGCTGTGGAGGTGATGAAGACACTCCCAGATAATTCCATCGACCTCATAGTGACTTCCCCACCTTATGATTCCGTACGTGATTACAACAAAGATTACAGCTTAGACCTCCACGCCACCGGAGAACAAATCAAACGAGTTCTAAAAGAAGGCGGTATTGCCGCGATGGTAATTCAAGACCAAACTAAAGATTTCGCAAAATCCGTAACTTCTTTCCGAACAATCGTCGATTGGGTCGACAATATCGGATTGCGTCTCTTTGAAACCGTTATTTATCGCAAGTACGGTACGGAAGGTGCGTGGTGGACCCGTAGATTCAGAGTCGACCATGAATATATGCCAATCTTTTTGAAAGGTGGGAAGCCACAATATTTTAACAAAGAACCCCTCAAGATTCCCTCAAAGCATGCTGGGAAGGTAATGACCGGAAGTGGTAATCGAAGAACCGATGGTACTACAACAAAAACCGTCACCCGCCCAATTAACCCTACAAAATGCCGAGGCACAGTGTGGGATTATCTGATGGCTGGAGATAAAGACTCACTTAAACGACAACATCCAGCGGTGTTCCCCGATAAAATTCCTTACGATTTTATTCAGTGTTTTTGCCCACCGGGTGGAGTCGTCCTTGATCCTTTTGGCGGATGCGGTTCTACCGCAGTAGCAGCAAAGCGATTGGGTAGAAATTATATTGTTATTGATATTGCAGAGAAATATTGCAAGTTGGCTGAAATGCGTATTGCCACTGTTCCAAATTCTCTTTTTGTAGAATCAATATAATATATCTGGCCCCTCAATAGTGTATTCGATATTGGTCCCACTTGTCATTGCTATGGATAATGGATTTTTATCCATTAATAATTTGTACGTTTGGTTACTTAGAGCCAGCTTAGAAAAATCACCTTTACTGAATTTCAACAAACGAAAATTTTCCCAACACCATTTATCAGAGTGATATTGCCAACCAACATATTTTGACATCGAAGTTATAAACTCTTCGATCCTGATTTTTTCTTTACTATGAATGTCGAACGAATTCTCGTTTTTAATAAGATTAATTGGTTCGCCATTAGAATTGCTTATTTTTAATTTATCGCCCGTACGCTTATTCCTTCCTCCATTAATATACTCTTGACTATTATCACTATATCCAGAAGCATTAAAACCATCTCTCATTCTTAAGAAATCATTCAGACCAAGCATTATCTCATAGAAAGTATAATGACTTGAACAAAACAGAGAATTGAGAATATGGTTATCGTTATCAACTCCTAAATAATTAATCCAATTTATACAATTTTCTGTATATCCAAAAAGATTATTCCAAACTCCGTCTGTAAATAATAATGGCCAAATAGCATCCTTAGGAAGATTCTTAACCAACTCGGCTTCTTGTAAAATACCTAAGAGTAAATGGACGGTGGCGAATGGATATTTATTTTGAAAATTATTTCTACCATCAAAATTTCTCAAAACATTCGGCTGAATACAGTTCGAGTATTTAAAATTGTTGTGATTAATTCTTTTATTATAAGTCACCATGTGATGACCAATGCTTTTAATACTCGCCCTGTTAATATCTACGTCTAGAAAAATGCATTCTTCCGCTTTTATCCCATTTTTAATTAGAGCAATTTTACCGTCATAAAAACCAACGACTTCCCCACCGAGATTATGGGTGAGCAAAAGGCCACACAAGAAACCGTCACTATCGGGGCTTATGATATATTTCTGTTTTTTCTCGATAATCCAAGGATATTTTTTAAGTATCTGGTTATACGCTATTCGCTCGCTATTTTGCTCTTTATTATTCATAAATGTTCGAACTTCTTACCAAAACCTTACTGGCGGTGTGTATTGAACGAAGTTCGAATGTATTTTGAATTGAACCCTGACTCCGACTAATCGCACGCGCGGAGCGCGTGGTGACTTGAAACTGCATCGTACGCTCCGATTGCGTGGTGATGCGA